>VTLG01010695.1_pt1 | contig 14389 bp, 26 predicted proteins | sample 4694571 | NCBI WGS metagenome assembly VTLG01 (sample SAMN12604809, study PRJNA352737) | marine metagenome | biome: ENVO:00000447; feature: ENVO:00000209|ENVO:00000569|ENVO:01000036; material: ENVO:00002151; isolation source: viral sequences binned using virsorter ...
CGCAATTCTTTTCTTTTTTGCAGCAATATTGGCATATAAACCTTTTTTCTTTTTTGGCATAAGACTTAATAAATCCTATATCCAGTTTGACCTAAAGTTTCAGGTTTTGCCAAGTTGAATTGTTGTAAACATAAATACCCGAAAGCATCAAAAGCATGATCAACACCAAGATTTTTATTCGGTAAACCTGTATTTGGTGCATAAGTCAGCGTTCTTAATGACTTTATTAATTCCTTACATCTTGGATGAATATAAGTTCTTCTAATGCTATTTGCATCAAATAAAGCAGTATTAACAGCCGTAATCTTATCCCTTATTTTCCAAGGTGCTTTTGGTGAAGATACATTGAATCCACTTCGCCGCAAAATACTGTGGTCAGTCGCTCCAACACCAGAAGTCTTTCGTGCTCCCCCTGTTGGGTCGGGGCAAGCTATTACTCGCCTATCAATTCCATACCTTCTTGTAACTTCTTCGGCAAAATCCCATGTGGTCGCCCCTCCTGTCATTATGATCTCGTCAAATACATATAAAGTATCGTCTTTCTTTACTGCACATATACCTGACATTGGATCTACGTTAAAGTCAACTCCTAGCAACAACGGAGCGATACTAATGTCTTTCGCTTCAGTAGAAATATTGTCATCACCAAAACTTACTGCTACTAATCCACTTAAATTTTCAAAACTTGCTTCAAATTCTTGTCTAAATGTTCGCCCGTCTAATTGTGCTCTAGCGGCTTCAATTTCTTCTGCTGGTACATTACCCCCCTCAATTGTTGTATAACACCATCTCATCCAATCCCCCGTTTCATCTTCTTCGCAATAACACCACAAATCATAAAACCAACTAGCTGTTCCATCAGGTGTACTAATAAATAATGTCCACCCCTGTTTATCTGCTAACGCTGGACGTATTACCTCGAACCAAACACCAGCATCCATAAATGCTGCTTCGTCTAAAACTACTCCAGCTAAACTTCGACCTCTTAATGCCATCGCATTTTCTGTTCCTTTTAATTCGATAACTGAATCATTAATTAACTCAATCTTGAGGTCTGATTCGTTTTTAGATTTGACCCATATCTGTGGCACTAGCTTCTTTAAAGTCTTCCATGCAATATCTTTTGCCATCCGATATGTCGGAGCACAATAGAAATATGTTTCACCTGGCCTTTCAATAGCAGCTCTTAATAATTCAACACAACTTAAATAACTTTTGCCAAACCTTCGCCCTGCTACTAAGACTCTAAACCTTTTTCGACTGCTAAATACTTGCCCCTGCGTCCACCTTAAGTCTAAGTTTTGCTTGTTTTTTACTGCCATACTCTAATACTAATACTTTTCTTTTGTACCATAACCCCCCTTGACTCGACTATTTCTCTGTTTAAAAGCTATTATCTTTATATCAATAGTTATTCCGTGATTAACTGTGACCGATTCGGCAGCTAAATTCGACCCTGAATACTTCAAAGGTTATATCGTCCCAGATGAAAACAAAATAGGCAAAACTGGTAAACGGAGTGCGATTTTAAAAGATCAACGGATTCAAAGGCTTTATAAGAGGCAGTTAGAAGGTCTTCCTGTTAGGCAGTTGGTTTTAGATCATGCTTCCAAAGAGCACATTGCTGAAAATACAGCATGGCAAGATTGGAAGGCTGTTAGAGAATGGAGTAACAAGGATTGGGAATTTGATAAAGAAGACCTTATCCCCCGTCTTCAACATTTAAGAATTAATCTTTTCTATCGGGCAGTTAAAAAAGGTCAACTTCAAACTGCTGCTCAAATATTGGACTCATTAGGCAAGGTTGTTGGCGAATCTGTAGAAACAATTCACCTCAATGCACCTGAACTGAATATAAGAATTGAGGACAAGAAGTAATATTCTATTGATGTAAAGAATAGTTCTTTTTTCAGATAATATTGTAGGTTCAGGGGGACGTGTTTGAGCCGTTAGGATTCGCAACGTCTACCCCCTAGTAGCCGTTGTTATATTTATAAACTACTACTCTAAAAAAGTAGACGTATATTTTAAATATGGCTACTAAATATTTTTTCTAGAAAAATATTTTATAAAAAATATTAATTAAATATATTTGTATTTACTAATTGTTTTTATTACCATAATAGATTAATATTAATAGTATATATATCTTAGTTTGAACAGCATTATTTGATTTTTAATTCTCAACTGCACAGCAGCACTAACCAAAAATTAAAATCATTACTTTCTGTCCAACTAATCTATATAAACCTAAAAACTATCTCCTAGTTACTGACTAGCGACTCTATGGAAGCCTTGAAAACATTTACTGTGGTGTTTTTTATCTACGTGTTAGGTATTACAGCAGCAGTAGCAACAATCAAAAGCAGTTTAGATAAATCAACTGCGATCCAATGCCAAAGCGGTCAGGTGCAAGCGGCATGTAATTACCTAGCGAGGACTAAGTAATGAGTAACTATTCAGAATGGATAGTGGCTACACCATCAAAAGAAACTGTGAAGCATTGGAACACAACGCTACAAGAAAACGCTTATCAGAACAAAGCGTGGTTTGACAAGTTAGAGGATGCAGCAAAAGAGATCTTAGTTGCAAAAATTGAACCGATTCATTATTCAGAAATCAGTAATGATGGATTAGTAAGGATGTACGAGAAAAAAGTTAAGCCACTATTGAAGCAACCGAGGACACTTAAGGAAATAAAAGAGCATCCATTAACAGACAGACTTTGGTTTGAGGATTTTGATGATGGTGAACACTATTGCGTCAGTCTTATATATCCTTATTGGTTCTCTTGTGAGGAGTCAATATGGATTCATTGCAAGTCAGTCAAAGAGTTATGTAATTCTTTTTATCCATCCATTAAAAAACCTTATTAAAAAATGACAATTTCAACCGATCCAAAAACAAAAGAAAAAACTGTAAAGATCTCCGCCGAGGAGATCTTAACTAATCAACTTATTGAGTTTTTTGAGAAGGGTAACACTTTCAAAAAAGATTGGGAAGATTCAACACAAGGAAAAGTTCTCAACTGCCACAGTTCAAAAGAATATAACGGTAGCAACATTGTCTTATTAATGATGCACCAAATACTCAATGGGCATCCTCACAGTATCTATTGCGGATATGGTCAGGGTAAAACTTTAAAACTTAAGTTAAAAAAAGGCAGTAAATCGGCACGTATTCTTATGCCAATTCTCCACAGTGAGGATAAAAAGGATTCAGAAGGGAATGTAGTTAAAGACCTTTTAGGCGATCCAGTACAAAACAAGTGGACTACTTTTAAGACTGCTTGCGTTTTTAATATTGATCAGTTTGAGGACTCAGAACAAAAACAAAAAATATTAGATAAGTTTGTATCTCCACCAGACGCACAAGTTAAAAAGTTTAAAGATCACAAGCCAACAGAAAAATTAATTAATTCCTATATCAAAAGGGAGTCAATCGATGTTTTTTTTGGTGGTAATTCTGCTTTTTATACTCCTATGTCTGACACTGTAACGATGCCAGAAAAGGAACAGTTCACTAGTAGATGTGGTTTTTATGGTACATATCTGCACGAATTAATTCATTCGACAGGAAATCAGAAAAGGTTAAACCGTAAAACTTTGACCGATCCAAACACAAATAGAACGTCTTATGCGACAGAGGAATTGATTACAGAATTGGCCGCAGTAAATCTTACTCATGAGCTAAAGATAAGTACTATTGATAAAATACAAAACTCAGCGGCTTACCTTGAGTCATGGGTTAAGACACTTAAAGCCGATAAAAAAATATTATTTAAGTTATTAACACAGTCAAATAAAGCCATCAAATATTTAAAAGGAGATATTAAAAAATGAATAAGTCATTATTAGGATTGAAACGAGGCAGTGAAAAACTGCCCCTAACTCATGAGATAGGGCCAAACTTCCCTAGTGGTTTTACTTGCATTGGTGCTTCAGAATGTAAATGTACAGTACACCAAAATAAAGAAGGAAAAAGGCATTTAAAAACATACGATGAAACTAAATTTCATTGTTATAGTGCTTTGGCTGAATTGCAATATACAAACGTATATAGGGCTAGATGGGCTAATTATCGGTTAATGCTGAATGCATTAAAAAAGGACAATGGAAGTGCTGAAAAATTATTGATTGATAGTTTTGAATCTAAACGATCCAGAAACATTAAGTACTGGCGACTGCACGAGTCTGGGGATATGATTGTTAGATTTAAAAACGATCAAGCATATTTAAAGGCATTAAACAATGTTGCTAAATATTATCTTGATCAAGATTTAATTATATACGGTTATACAAAAGCAGCACCTATTTTTGAGGATTTTAAACTTAGTTCTAATCTAAGATTTACTTATAGTTTAGGTGGTAAATTTGATCATATGCAAGATATATTTGAAAAAAAAGCTAGGGTAATCTATTACACTTCAGAAGCTGGAAATGATCCAATAGATACTAATGATTATCATGCTTATTCGGATTTTAAAGGTACTTTCTGTCATTTAGTACATGGAAGTAATCAAACACCAGAAGCAAGGAAAGCAATTAAATATAGAAGGGAGAATAATCAGTTCACTGGTTATAACAAAAAAACAAAACAACTTCAGGAGGTTTAAAGATGTCTGATTTTTATGAAACTGCTTTAATTGAATATGAATATAAGCAAGATATTTTGCATGATTATTGGAATAGAAAATATTATGCATATGTAGAAGCTTTTGAGGATAGATTAAAAAGTGAGGATGATGTTTTATACAATGATTGGGTTGATACTTTAGATGAATTATTAGATCTAATAAAAATTCATCATCATGATAAATTAAAAATAAGAGTTACCAGATATAAGAGGACGTACTTATGACTAAATATAGAATTATTTTTCATCTTGAAATAGATGCAAAAAACTTATTAGATGATCTTGAAATTGATTACACTATTAAAGATATTTTTCAAGATAGTGAACAATATCAATTTAAAGATAGATATTGTGTAGTAATAAAATACTGCAAAAATTTGTCATTAAACTTATCTGATGATAATCTATGCAGTAAATTATTAGGAAATGAGTTTAATGAATATTTAGTATATACAAATAGAGTCTATTAAGACTCTAATTGTGTTTTCATGATAACTATTTTACCCATAAGTGTTTGATACTTAAGCAATTTAGAATTGTTAGGCTTTACTTTTGCCATTTCAAAGCCTAGTTGAGTAGCGATGATATTATTAATATCATCTAATTCGTGCATGTCTAATTGTTCCATACCTTCAGTTGAACGATTGTTATTTAATGAATCGATTAATCCATTTTTAATGGCAGACATAAGCTTGTTAATTATTGAATACTATATTATATTAGAGTATCAATGATAATAAATCAAGTAAATGTCTGGCCGATCCACTAACACTGAGCATAATAGAAGGATTAAAGAAATAAAATATTTAATTGATACAGGATGCAGCAAACAAGTAGCTGAGTTAATTATGTCAGCTAGATATAAAGTTAGTCGGGAAGCAGCCAGAAACTATCGTATTAAGGCAGAAGCTATTGAAAGCGAACCAATAACAGAAGATCAGATAAATTATTCAAGTTCAATCAATCGGCTTTCAATTGCTATTGATAATACTCTGCATGATTACTCAGTAGCTGACGATCCAGAAACAAAAGATATTTATGGCAGAAACTTAGATAGGCTTGTAAAAAGCTTGGAACGATTAAGTAACTTAGCTGGTACGTTCATAATAGAATCCAAGTATTAAGGGTATTTTTGCCAAGTATTTTTATATATATTTATTTTTATTGTTGACAATAGACTAATTCTATTACTATATTAGGGAAGTAGTTAAGGGATAGGTAGTTCACTGCCTAAGAGATAAAGCATCTGTAAGTCAGGCATGGGTGAGTAACAATTCAGGAGTCTCTTAGATGGCACACTGTGGAAAACTCTTTAAGTTGAACCTCTGCAAACATAAGTCTTTATTTCGCTCCCTTAATTACACCCTTTTCTTTTTTTCTCATGGAAGACCTTACCAAAGAAAAATCACACCCATTTTTAACAAGTCATTACACCGATGTTTTGGCTTTATCAAAACTATTCTGCATTATTGGCGAATATCCTTCGATCCAAAAACAAATACAGGAGATATGGCCTTCTATCAAAACTTGCAGCCATATTACTAACGATATGACTTTAGATGAATGCTTAAAAGCTTTTGATTTAAATATTGAAGAAGCTGAGACAATGCAAGATGAATGGGAAAATTAACATGACTAGCCACTGTCTTAAATGCCAATCACCAAATATGTGCTATGGCGAACCACTAGTCAAAGAACAAGCACTTTCTATTGAACTACCTATGACATGCAATAAATGCAGACATAAATGGATAGACATCTATACCTATAACTCTTCTCAACTCTTTTCTGATATTAATTATGAATGACCAAAACATGAATGGCCAAATTATGAATGGCTCTGGACAAGGTTTTAGAAGATTTAAAATTGAAAATGGCCAAAGAATATGGTTAGACAAACCATCAACTGATGAATGGAAAATTCCGAAAAAAGAAGATCTAAACGCTCCAATCAAAAACATTCTTAAGCTAACTTCCGAACTTCAGCCACTAGACCAGCTTTATACAATCAAAGAATGCTTAAAAGCTTTACTTGATAAAGAAAAAAAAGTTCACATGATGAATGAAACTTTTTGTACTGGGCAAACTGATGATTTGAATGAAGCTTACGATTTAATGAATGATATTTATGATTACGATCCAACTCCACAACATTTATGGGATAACTCTGGTGGTGAACCTCCTGTCACTTTGAATGAAATGTATAACCAAGCTTATAAGGAGAAATATGGAATTTAAAACACTTGACCGCTACACAAGAGCAGGTCGTGAAGGAAAGGAAATTAAATGCCCAAATTGTGGTGTTTACGGATGGGTATATCACTTTAGATGGTGTGCTTTAACGTGCCAAGGATGCGGCAAAATGATTGATAAAAATGAATGGTTTATAAAGGTAAAATCATGAATAAAAAACGAATCAAATTTGAATTTACTGAAAAAGAAGCAGCTTATCTCTATGAAGAAATTCATAGAATAGAAGGTTATGTTGGAATCTTAGGGTTAGATGATGAATCCGAACCTTGGGTTATATGCAATAAATTTTGTAAGCAATATAAAAGTCAAACAAATGAATGAAGTAGCTCACCAAAAATTAATTAGAGACAAAATGCAAAAAGAGGATGCTTGGAACCTCTTTGGTGAATGGTGGAAAGACGTTGATACTGATATTAAAAAAGCTGTCGTCAAACCTATTAACTTTATTACTGCTTCAAACTTAATTAAAAAATATGAATGGCTTGGTTGTATGCCAGCTATGGTCAAATACTGCTATGGGATTTATTTTGATGGAAATTTAGGTGGTGCTGTCGTTTATAGCACTGAATATATTGAAAATTTAGGCCATTGGGATAAATACGATTATACAAATAAAATTATCCTTCTCTCTAGAGGTGCTTGCGTTCATTGGGCTCATCCTCATAGTGCTAGTAAATTAATTACTTCCTCTATGAAATTACTTCCGAGCCAATACAAAATAGTTACCGCTACTGTTGATGAACACGCTGGAGAAATAGGTACTATCTATCAAGCTTGTAACTTTACTTATATAGGCTCGATGCGTGATAACAATCCAAAAGTTAATAGTAGAAAAAATGATAGGTTTGGAGTCAAAGTAAAAGGCAAATTATATGGTGCTAGATCTATTAGACAAAAAATAGGTACGCAAAAAAAAGAAGAGATTTTAAAATATTTTCCTGATGCTGAATTTGTTCCTCAAGCTAGTAAAAAAAGATATTTTTATTTCTTAGGTACAAAAACAGAACGTAAATATCATAAAAAACAAATTGAAAATCAAATTAAACCCTATCCAAAAAGAAACTTAAGATGAATGGCAAAATTCTTCTTTGAATTGTTCCAACCTTTCTTCAAATAACAAACGACCTCCTGCTAATTCCAAAGTATTCATTTCAACCTCCTGTAATCCATTTTTTCTTGCAATAACTATTAAGGCACTTCCTACTTTTATACCTGTCATACGCTCTAATCCCCATGCATAAGCACTTAATTGAAGCCTGTAATCATCTAACCATGCGTCAGGCTTGGGTTTTAATGATCCACTAGTCTTAAAATCTAATATACATAAATTTCCATTCCTCTTATAGTCAATCAATGCGTCAGAACAACCAGCATATCCAACATCATTATGAATGGAAAATTCTGAGGCATGAATAGCCGCTACATTTTCCTCTATCCAACTGGCCAAATTTGTCGCATATTTTCTAGCTGTCCAATGGACAGTTTTTTCTCTTTTAAGGATCTTTTTGATTGCCCATTTCGTTGTCGCCTCTGGCCCTCTATATAATCCATCTTCATATTGTATCCAATTTCCTTTTTCGTTACAAACATGTTTGTTAATTTTGGCAGCAGATTTAAGTACATACTCACAATGCTCATGGCTGATTGTTCCTCGGTTTTGAGCAAGTTCTAGTTCATCAGCACTCCCAGGGCGGGATTTCCAATTTTCTAGTGATCTACGCTTGGCTTCGGGAACTGTATTACTTAATATCGTAGTGACTGAATAATATATATTCCCTTCTGTATCTTTATATGTCCGCATTGCTTGCGAATCATCACGCTCCAACGAACTTTCTCTTAATGAAGCCAGTAGGTCTTGGCGTTCCTCTACTAATGGTTTCATTAAATACTTCTTCCCATAATTAAAATACTATGAATGGCGTTTTTTGTCATCTTGTTCTGGAGTCATAGTTCTTTTTTCCAAAGGATAGATGCAGTTGGATATGTTGTTTTTACTTTGCTCAATGCTTCTTCTTTAGTAACGCCCCAAGCTCTTAAATTAAATCCTTGTCTTTTTGGTTCACAAACCCAAAACAAATGAAGCTTTGGTACTGGTTTTGGATTTGAAGCAATAGCACTTGTGTAATAAGTCATTAATAAAAAGCAAAAAAAATGAGCCTATTAAGTTTCCTTAATAAGCTCGTTTGTTATTTATGAATCGCCTTCAGGATTGAATGGATCTCCTCCAAGAACTAACTGGTCTATATCAAAACCAGCTTTTTTTAGATCTTCCCATTCATCTGCAATCTTTGCATCCTTATCTTCATCCTCCTCTCTATCAATAATGTTGAATGTGTATTTTGTAAATCCATCAATAACTTTATGAAGAGTACAACTAAATACAGAATCCAAACCAACACCCTTACGGTATTTTTTTAATCCTGTTTCTTTGATGATTTGCTTTGAAATACTAGGCTGACTAACCTCAAATATTTGAATGCAATTTTTATCTAAATTAAAAATAGGCCATACATAGCAATGAACAGCAGGACTATCAGAAACATTTTTCTTTAGACCTAGCTTTTCATTATCGAATTGACATTTTGAACGTGTATAACCACCGCCCATTGCAGTTAAGATTTCTTCATTAGAAGGTGGTTGATCTGTAATAGCAAAACGGAATGGCAATGCCTTTCCATCTGCAATATTCTCTCCAAATGCTTGCCAATACTCAAGAGGATCTTCTTCTAAAAAAATAAATTCAATTTCTTGGTTATTATCAATCTGATTAGGACGAAAATACCTGTCAGCAGAAGAACTCTTATCAGGTTCTTCAAGAGTTTTTTGATACTCTTTTTCTGCTACATTTGAAAATTTCATGGTTAGAAATTGCTGTTAGTGAATGAAAGTTAATTTGAAAGTTAAAGCGTAAATTAAGATTTACACAATATTATTGTAATCCCTTGACCAAGATTATGCAACCGTGCTTAAAATAAAAAAACGCTCTCAACTTCGTCTAAAGTTAAGAGCATTGGTTAACTATCCTATTTGGATCATACATGAATAACGATCACTTAACAAAGCCTTTGGTAGAGGGCCTAGTCTACGCTCCCATCTACAAAAAAGCTGCTTTAATGCAGTCAGGAAAACCTGCTACAGGCAAAAATCCTTTTGAAGAAAGTTATGACAGAGAATTTGGCCCTGCTGATGTAGCCATTGCATTAAAGAAAAATTCTGACTTGCAAGCAGTTGGACTTTTTACTGGTATCAGAGGGAAAGGAATCGTCATTCTTGACGTTGATAAAAACCTCAGAAAGCTTTTAAAGGTTTGGGGTAACACTCTTGAAAACGCTCCAAAAGTCACAAGCCCTAAAAAGAATGCGGCTAAATACATTTTTCGCATTCCTGAACACCTTTGGGGTGAGGTTAAAGGTCATGGATTAAGAGAAGAATATGGCGGTGAGTATGAAATCCTTTGGAACAATTCCAGACAAGGCGTAATCAATGGTGCTTACCCAGGCCATAGCCGTAGTAAGACACCAGAAGGTCATTATCTATTGAATGGTGACTTGAATGCGGTTCCAGAGGCTCCTGCATGGCTCATAGCAGAGATGAAGGCTCCTCCAAGAACGAACCAGAAAAGAAAAGATATTGATTTCTCTGATCGGACTCCTGATGAAATTATTCAAATCATCGGTGATTGCTTAAGCGTTATTCCTCATAAGGGTGCAGGTAGCAGAGAGCAATGGGTTCAAATCGGTATGGCAATTAACTCTGCTTTACCTAACGACATGGGTTTAGCACTTTGGTCAGGTTGGTCTGCTCAAGATCCTGATTACGCTAATGAATGGAATGAATCTGATGACAATCACAATCCTTGTGTAGAACCTTGGTACTCCTTCAAAGGAACTGGCGTTGGATTAGGAACTTTAATCTGGTTAGCAGATAGAGAAGACCCTAAGAGGACTCGATTTCCAGACGACATTGCCAAGATCGTTAAAGCGGCAGAAGAGAAACAGATCCAAGAGATCAGAACCACTGTTCTTGATTTCAATGAAGTGGTTAAACGAGCCAAAGCAATCCTCGATCTAGATAATCCAGCAGAGGTTAATTACAAACTGAATGCTTTATCTCTTCAAGCTGGTTATAGAGATCAAACAGCAATTGAAAAAATTATTGTTGATCAACTTGCTTACGAGAATCAAAAAGGTATTTTTTCTGCTGAAGATTTAATGAAAATGGACATCAAACGTGAATACTTGATTCCAGATTTACTTCCATCACCTTCTGTTGTTTTGATTTATGGAGCAGGTGGTGACGGAAAATCAATGTCTGCTTGGACTCTTGCAAAACATGTTTCTACAGGGGAGCCTTTTGTAGTTAGAGGCAGTCTTGTTCCAATCAATAAAGGGCCAGTTCTTATCTTGAATGGCGATCAGCCTTTGACTCAGTTAAGAGAACAACTCGAAGAAGTTGACTATCCAATTAATAAAAATACAAAGATTCTTACTGATTGGCAGCTTCAACGCTATGCCCAGTTTGTTCAACTGATAAGAGATCACGAACCAAAACTAGTCATCATTGACTCTTTGATTGGTTGTAGTGGTGGTAAGGCTTTTGACGAAAATAAATCTGACTTTGCAACGCCTTTGTATTGGTTAACCAGAAACAATGGCAATCTCTTTCCTAAAACAACAATTTTGATTATTCATCACGCTAATAAGAACGGTGGTTTTAGAGGAACTTCTGCAATTAGAGATGCAGTTGATGAAACATGGGCTTTATCAAAACCTTCAGAAGAAGAAGCTTCAAGAGTTGGTAAATTTAGCCGCTTGATTACGATTGAAAAATCTCGTCAAGGAAGAATGGGTACTCAACTCCTAATGCAGATGCAAGATGATTTGACATTTACAATTGCCGATCACACTCCTGAAGTTGAATCCGAACCAACACCAACATCTGTTACAGGTCGAGTCCTTCAACGCTTAAGAATAGTTTTCCCTCAAACAAGAACTACAAATGAACTTGTTGACGACCCAGTGCTAGAGGGAAAACCTGCTGCTGTTAGGAAGTCTGTTCAACGATTAGCTAAGAGAGGATTGATTGAAGCAGTTTCTAACGATCCAATAGAATATAAAGCTGTCCTCGCACGGGGAGAGGGTCAAAAAACTGTCCTATCTCCTCAAAATCCAGTGTTGGAACGGGATTAGGCATGGGACACAGGCATAGGACAAAACAAAAGTGTCCTATCGCCTTAATGAATGGGACACATTACAAATGTCCTACAGGTATGTCCTATACCTAAACGCTGTACTGGAACGGGTTCTGCTCAAATAGGACACTTTTCTTTATATCCCCACGCACGAGGCACATGTCTTTTATTAGTTTCTATCAACATTCAAACAATCAAGCACCTATGGCTCTTGTCAGATACACCATTATGGGTGATGACAATAGAGTTCTTGATGTTCAAGAATTAAGATATGAATACACAAAAGCTCATTTATCTGAGTTACAACAAGAGATTACAACGGCAATTGAATGCGATATTGAAGTTGTAATTTACACAAGACGCAATTTAGAAGATTTCCCAGAGTTAAATGCGTACTTGGAATCATTAGGCTATTATAGTAAAAATCAATAACAAACAATTATATGAGCGAAAAAAGTAAAGGTCATGGAAATCGAAAACATCTGCAAGTTTTAGTCGCTCCAAACAGAGCAAAACTATTTGAAGACTATGCAATTAATGTTTTAAAGAAAAAACCAAGTGCTTTGCTTAGAGATATTCTTTATGACTTTCTAAGCAAAAGCATTCCTCCTCAAGAATATGAAGAAGCACGAATTTTAGACGATGAAGATTGGAAACAATCTGTTCAAAACAGATTAGAGGGAAGAGCTATTGCAAAATTAGTCAGTAATATCAGGAAGTCGAATATTACTGGAGACTTTAAAGACGATGAAACGCTTCTTTGATTTTATTGGATCGTTTTTCGTTTACAAAAGTCCTGAACCATATCAAGGTTTTGCAAGATTTCTTGAAACTTTACCTTCAAGAGAATTAAAAGCTTTAGCCGAAACACAAGCTCATTACAGCAAAAAAAGACTCGTACAAATTTATTTACTAAAAAACAATTATGACAACAAGTTCAACAACTCCAAAATTCAAACTAAATGATCAAGTAAATAAGAAAAAAAATACAGGAGTATATCTTTCTATAGGAGGTGCTGTTGGAACGGTTATAGAGATAAAAGAAAAGTATAATGTCAGAGGTCGGATTTGTTATTACTACGATGTCAAATGGCCTGACGGAAGAAGATCAGAACATGCTCAACATATACTTGTTCCAGCTCCTTAATTAACGCTATATTTAAACGGTCTGTATAGACAACAAAACCTCCTGCAATGGGGAATACAGGAGGCTTTGTTTTTTCTTTTTCTCTGAAGCAAGGAGGCGACCTATAACCTCCTATTGTAACTATAACCTTAATAATTTCTCAAGCAAGTTCTTATTGGGTCGCTTTGCTGGAGTTGTTGCACAAGCTAACTTAGCTCTTAATACATGAATCTCATGTAAACAACCAGAAATAAAACGAGATTGTTCATGGTTTTGTCTTGTTATTGCTTCTGAATATCTTTTTACTTCTTCAATATCATTAGAAGATTGAATTTGTCTAATATCTTTTTCCATGCTTAATTCCTCCTCAATACTAGGAGGTTTCAATAGATCTACTAATACAGCCATCTCGAATGGAATTTCTTCTTTTTTCATCTTTTTCTTTTAGTTTTAGCAATTTTTCTTGACGCTGAAAAGCTCTAAATTGCTGCCTTCTTAGTTCTTGACAATGAAAGCAGTTACACAATTCCATCGAAACTATCAAGTTCTTCTGCTTTAGCTGCTAAACCAGTATAGATTCCATGTTGAGGATGATCAGGTCTATGACGACCATCAAGGATATACCAACGCTCCATGTTCATGACTCTTTGACGGTCTTCTTCTAGCCAATCTGTCTTATACATACTCATTGAAGTTTTAGCGTTCGATTAGGCCATAGTCTAGCTTCTATAAAGTCAACGTCTTCTGGAGTAAGACTGTTGTTACTTTGTTCGGTAGCAGATTCAAGTACCCAGAGAGTAAAGCGTTTCCCTCGCTCGCTGTTGAAGAATAATTTTTTCATTGGTAATTTTCATGGAAATGGTTAAAATATTTTTGTACTTCACCCTCACTTGCAAGCATTAACTTTTTGGTTATTGGATAGCTATTAAACCCTTAGAGTTGTAGAGGATTCTAAGGGTTTTCTAGTCTTTATTGACCTCTCCAATTTCTTGGTCTAACTGAATCAAGCCTTACTAATTCTTTGTCTATGGCATTAAGACGATGAAAGATCTCACGAATGTCGCCTTGCCTTTTATTAGACCTGTTGCCTAAAACCATCAGCAACGCTGACACCATAGCACCAATTAAAGCAGCAGCAATTTCAGACATTTACGTTAGGCCATGTTCCTTGCTGGATCTTAATC
>VTLG01008261.1_pt1 | contig 14387 bp, 7 predicted proteins | sample 4694571 | NCBI WGS metagenome assembly VTLG01 (sample SAMN12604809, study PRJNA352737) | marine metagenome | biome: ENVO:00000447; feature: ENVO:00000209|ENVO:00000569|ENVO:01000036; material: ENVO:00002151; isolation source: viral sequences binned using virsorter ...
TTTCTTTTGTTTTCTGTAGATACATTAGAACCACTTCTAAAATATTTTATCTCATAATCAGCTTCACCAATGAAATCAAATGTATGTGTTAAATCTTCTCTTCCATCAAACGATGTTGTGAAATGATTATTTGGTTTTAATACAGTACTACTTAATATTTCTTTAACAGATGAACTAAAAAATGTTGAACTTAGTGGATTTTCAATAGTTGTTAGAGGCCTTGCCGCTTCTGTGAAGTTATCTAATATGATAGAACCACTAACCATTTCAGAGTTAAATGTACCACCATCTGTTGTTTGGATTATGGGAGTATCACCCCTACTTATGTATTGTACCTTACCAGTCTGAGATGTTAAGTTTAGTAACTCTCCCACTTGAGGTTGATTCTCATATGCTTCAATACTTTGAGAAACTGAAACTGATGGTAGATTTGTTGGATTGAATATTACATCAGATGTATTTGCCCTATCTCTATCTACTGTTACTGCAGTTTGCCACTTAACATTTATTTTTCCTCTATGTCTTTCAGGTAATTGATTTCCGTTTAAATCTACATTTGCTATACCAGCGATTGTAATTGTAGCTTCACCATTTGGAGTATTATCATCGCCTTTATCGTGATAAATCCAAATAGAAATTACTCTACTTTTATCATCCTCTAAGTAATCTGGTATTTCATAGTATATAGGATTGCCATTAGAGTCTCTAACATCTACATAGATTTGAGAACCTTCAACTAAGTTTGTTGGATGTGCTGTGATTCTTAAAAGGTTTTTACCTTTTTGTAATACTTGTGGAACATCCGAAACTCTAAAGTAATTAGTTGAGCGTTGACTTGTATCAACGATAAACGTATTTACATCTTTTATGTTTTCCCTAACTGAGCTTTTAAAAACTAAGGACATTTATTCTCCCATACTATCTTATATATAACTATAAATATCTAATTGATGAAAATCCACCCAATTTTGTGATATCTATAATCTGGTCTACCATATCCCTCGTTTTATCAATATGAGATATCGTAACTATGAAATCAAATTGATTCTTTAGGTAATCAAATAATAAATATAAAGAATTAAAGTTATCCGTATCCAACGAACCAAATCCCTCATCAATTGCTATGAAGTTTGGACGAGGTAAATTGGATACATTTACCAATGCCGTTCTGATAGCTACTGATGAAATAAATTTTTCCATTCCACTTGTTAACTCTAACGGCCAAAACTCTTCAGTTCCATATGCTATATACGAATTAATATTTTTACCATCTGTATTTAACAATATCTGAAAATCTACTAAAGGCTGTAATATGTTATTTATCTCTACTTCTAATTTAGGAAGTACATCTGATATGAGTTCGTATGGAATCCCATCTCTTTTTACACATTGTAAATAATATTCATACCCTTCATATTTCTTTTCCATAAATTCTAACTTATCGATAGAATCATTTACAGTTTGAATTGTATTTTCAGCTATTCTTATATTACCATTAATCTCTATAATCTCATCATTTATTTCAAATATAATAGAATCCACTTCATCTAAATCTTCTTTCAGTTTATTTATCTGTTTCTGTATTTTTTCATTATGATGTACAGATTCTTTTTGTTTTATAGAAGCTTCTATATTTGAATCAATTATGTTTAGTTTGTTTTCTAAATCAGATAATTCTAAGTTGCAAGATTTATTTGTTAATTCTAATTTATCTATATCAATATTTAAAGTATCTATTTCAGATTTAATTTGATGTACTTCTTCTAAAACATCTGTTACATCATATTTGAATTTATCTATACTAAGTTGAGAACATTCTTTCTTTTTCAACGATACTTCTTTTTGTAAACTTATAATTTCAGATTGTAATGAATATGCTTTCTTTGCGAATGGTGTATTCTTATTCTGTACACAATGTTCACAATTATCATCGAAGGTTAATTGACCAATTCCATCTAAGTGTTCTTGTGAATGTGTTAGTTTACTTTCTGAATCAACTATTTCAGATTCTAATGTTTCCAATCTATCAGATATAGTTTTCCATTGTAGATGTTTAGATTTAAGTTCTAATAAATCATAACCGTTGTAAGTGTTTTGTAACTTATCTCTTTTAGATTTATATAATTTTATATCTTTAGAGTATGAACCACACTCTTCAGTTTTTTCTTTTAGTTGGAGTGTTATTTGTTCTTTACCTCTTATTAAAGAATCTGTATCTATTATGGTATCATCTACTGGTTTTAAATCAGATGTTAAATCATATATATCAGAACGAACCTTTACTCTACTATCGTTATATTTTTTGAATTTTTTTTGAGTTGAATCTAATATAGAGTTATTAGATTTTAAATCTTCTTTAGCCTCTACCAACTTATCAGTAAAGTTTTGATTTTTATAATCTTTTAATAGAGCACTTAATTCTCTAATTTCTTCATTTGCTATTTGGTACAACTCTTCAAATACATTCATATCTAAGAATTGAGCCAATAGTTCTTTCTTTTCTCTTTGTGATTTTTCGATAAATCCACCACTATTAGATTGATTTGACATTGCTGTTAAAATGAAATCTTCATAAGAACCAACATACTTTCTAATCTGAGAATTTGTATCTCTACGCTCTTCACCATTTAATGAGTGTACAGCACCATCTACAATACAATAAAAGTTTACATCTACTTTTACGGTCCCTCTTTTGGGTGATTTTTTACCTACTCTTTCAATATAGTAATCAACACCATTTATTTCAAAATTAAATTTACAATTGAAAGAAGATTTCGAATAGTTTAAAACATCTAAAGCTTTATTTGTACGAGAACACTTATCAAATAAACAGAATGATAAAGCATCCCATAAGGATGATTTACCACTAGCGTTTGGTGCGAAGATTCCATACGCCCCTTTCATTTGTGTAAAATCAACTACATTGTTTGTACCATAAGAAAACATATTAGAAAACTCAAACTTTTTTGGTTTCCATATTATATTTTTTAATCCTTCAGGCCCACCTAATTTATTATTTATATCTTGATTTATACCACTAATAATATTTAACTCTTCATTACCAATAACATACTTATCAGAAAGATATTTTTCTATCAATTGATTTTGAAAAGCAATATCTCTTACATTCTGTAGTGTTATTGTAGAATTACCTGTAGAATCTCTCGTATCAGTTAGTACCTTTTGGATTGTTAGTTCTTGTACTTTTCTACCAACCTTAACCTCTGATATAATTTTCTTTAATTGTGATTGGGTTGTATCTTTTACTCTAACTCTTATACGAGGTTTGTTAGGAATAGTTGGATTACCTATCAACTTACCATTTTCAACATCTAAGGTTACATATCCATAATCATTGTGAATAGGAACGAACTCTGATTCTTTGGTATCAACATCCCATACCAAAATACCATGCTCAGGATATTTAGCTTCAGCGTGATTCTGCATAATCATAGAACCACAATACTTAATCGTACCCTCATCATTGAGTGATTGATTTGGAACGTGAATATCACCTAATAGAACTAAATCGTATCCATCGAATGAATCTACCTTTACATTTTTATTCTCTAATTGAAATCCATATTCTGTTTTTACTTTATCTACAGGTGCATGATATAACGCAATCTTATAATCACCATGTACTTTTTCAGCAGGAATAATCTCTTTTGAATCACCGAAAACAGATGAGTGTGAAAAGGAAATGCCACCCATTTTCCAAACTCCATCATCTTTCAGATAATGTAGATTAGAATCATTTAACGCATTTACGATTGGTGATAATGCATCTAATCTATTTGGATTATTTAGATTAGCATCGTGATTACCTGGTATCAGAATAGTTGGTAAAAGACCTGCTAATCTTTTTAGAAATGTTTGTGTCATTTCTATAACCTCAGGTGTCATATCTGTTTTTGCGTGAACAATATCCCCACAAAGAACAATAACACTATCGTGAGTTTTTGTTTTATGAATGTAATCATAAAGATTTTCAAATACTTCTCTGTATTCTTTATGCCTTTTTAAATTTCTGATATGTACATCTGCGATGTGATATATCTTTTTGATTGGCCAATCATTACCTATTCTTTTTGATTTTCTCATATTCCTAACAACTTGTACTCCATTAACTTTCTTAGTGAAAGTAATTGAGTATCTTCTATTTTTTTATAAATGTTTTCAAAACCTAATTCGGAAGGGTCTGAATCTCCTAATTCAACAATGTAAACATCTACACCATTGTTCATTAATGCTTCAGCGAATCGAAGGGAATTACTAAACGCATCTGAATCTAACGCTAAGTAAACTTTCTTTACACCCTTTCCTAATATTTTCTTTTGTAGTTCCGATTGTGGTGATTTACCGAATAGTGGAATACTATTCATTCTAATTGCCATCGCATCAAAAACTCCCTCACATATTACAATTGGTAAATCCCAATTAATAAACATTTCAAACCCAACTACATCTTTAGATACATCTGGATTTTTATGTTTAAAATTACTATCATAGAAACTTCTACCTACAAAATAATTTAAGATACCATTTTCATCATATGATGGTACAATCACTTTGTGTTTATATGGGCCTTCTTCACAATAACCTATTTGATATTTTATAATCTCTACAGGTTTAACACCTCTACTTTCTAAGTAAACCAAAGCGTGTTTTCTAATTACTGAAGTTGATGGTTTCCAAAGTGGAATATATTCTTTTGGAAGTTGTACAACTTTGTTATCCTCTACAACAGTATCACTTCTATATCTATATTTTCTACGGAATATGGAATTGTGTTCATCCCAAATCTCTTTAGATACTTTTAACTTTCTAAATAAAGTACGAATTGATTTACCTTTTTCATCAGATATCCAACAATGCCAAGGGTTATCACCATTAGAGTTTAACTTTATATTTATCTCTAATTTAGGTTTATGGTGAGTGATAAACGGCGACCAGAAGGCGTAGTTATCCCCGCTTGTTTTCTTAGATTTACCTAAGACTGTTTCTAGTAGTGATAAGAGTCTTTCTTCCATATTAGAGTAAATATACAAAAAATAATTGAATTATCCAAAAAATTTCTTAGTTGGTTTTTCATCTATCCATTCTTGCGGTATTTCTTTTTTATACCATTTGAATCCGTTCTTCTCGCACCATTGTGCATATGTGGTTTTTGAACCTTTGTATATTTTCCCATTGGGTGATTGTAATACGAACCTTAAATCCATATTAGGATTTTGTTCTTTGATTAATAAATGTTTCTTTCTATCTTCTGGTAAGAACCACCCTTTTGATTCTATGAAGATTCCGTTAGGTAGTTTAAAATCAGGTTTGTAAGTGTGGTGTGTTGCTGGTATTGTATATGAAACTTCATGTTGTTCATATTCACCATCAATGCCTATCGATTTGAGTTGTTCATCTATACGAGTTTCCAACCCACTTTTATGGCCTTTCATCTTTTGGATGTGAGCCCAATTTCCTTTTTTATTCATAACTTATTCTTTTTTTTATCTTCCGTAACTTACATTAGAAGTTATCGGACTTTCACTTGCCGGTGTATTAGTAGGTGTATCAGGTGGTGAATCTGGTGGTGTGGGTGTAATAACATCTGGTGAATCCAAACTTGATGTATCATCAGTATTTGGTTCATATGCCTCACCGAAGTCACCATTTACTAAAATATCAGGTCTATCTAATTTACCCCAAATAAATGTACTAACACCATTATCATCCTTAACTTCAGTAATCGTTGCAGTTTGACCAGTCATTAATGAACCAGTACCAGGTGCTCCAAATGGGCCATCTAAATCCATTCTAACTTTTACAGTTATATCAACATCATCTCTATTCTGAATAGCAGATGCTAATTTACCCACAGCTATTAAATCACCATTTGGATTATATAATCCTATTGTTGTAAAATAGTTTTTAAAATCTGAACCTGTTACAAATGATTTTAATTTTGGATTATCTACATCATTGTTAACTTTTAATGTTGGGTTTTGTGATACATTAAATTCATTAGAACCGACTTCACATAATACATTTAATTCATGTAATTCTTTGGTTGATTTATATCTTGCTTTCCATCCATATTTAGATACAGTGCCCTCTGCGGTTTCATCACCATACTCCCAATTACCAAGATTACCCGTCCAAATATATCTGTACTTTGGTCTTGGGTCTGATACAATCATTAATCCATGATGGTAAAATACTTCACCTATTGTATTTGTTTGATATGCCGAACCTGATATAAAGTGATTGTTTGATAATCCTTCAATTTCAGATTGTGTTAATCCCTTATTATAAAAACGAACCTCGTCTAATGAACCACTTAATACATTGTGTGATGATACTACATCTTCAAAGAAACCATCGGATAAAGTTTTACTCCCTAATATTATATCATATCTATTAGAGATTCCTCTCATTGTTATATTATCAATACTACCACTTGTTGGTAAAGAACCTGTTTGTTCTTTTACACCATCAATCCATAGTTCTAAGTGAGAACCTGTTTTATTAAAACATATGTGGTGAGCTGTATTATCGTTGATTGTAGTTGTGGATGATGCAGTTACTGTTGTTAATCCATTTGATAATGAAATATGAATCTTACCATTATCAGCCCCAGCACCTTGATTGTTCACTTGTATATCTAAAGGATAGATAGGTGATACAATATTTCTTCTTCTTAAAACTGAGTTTCTTAAACCATCTTCACCATAATCTCTTTCTGTACCTCTTTTAGATACTAATGAGTTATAGTTAGTTGTATCATTTGATTGTGATGTTGGTAGAACTGCCCATAAGGAAACAGAGTAATCTGTTGTTTCAAAAAATTTATATTGACTCTGATTATTTATTCTTATGTATGAATCAGAACCATTAAATGTTGCTTTTGTACCAGATGGTAATTTTTCTGAGGAAATTGCACCTGTTGTATCTATTCCTGGTGTGTAGTTTATGTTAAATCCATAACCATTGTTAATGTAACCACTTCTATCTTCTACGATTTCATCAATCGTACTATTTCTACTAACCACCTCATCATTAAATCCCCAATAACCAATTAGGTTTCCAAATGGAACATATGAGCCAGTATCTAATCCATCATCAACTAAGTTACCATTATGTTCATTTACCTTAATATCTTTTATAGAAATTTGGTCTGTACTTCCAGTCATTGAAGTATCTGTAACAGTTATTGTTCCTGGTCTTAAACCATCACCCATTCTGTTATGTGGAACTGAAAATATAGATGCTGATGCGAATAAATCTCGTTCAACTCTTGGTCTATGTTTATAGAACATCTGATTTAAACCAGCCCATACAACTTTTTGATGTTTTGATTTTAAAAATTCTGTTGAATTAGAATTGGAGTTATCTATCTGGTCTGTTTCTCTATACGCAGGAAGTCCAATTGATTCTGAAACATTTATCTTTTCACCAAAGTCAGGCGATATACCTTTTATTACCGATATTTGATATTCATCTGTTCTGAAATTCAAATCGGTAACAACCCAACGTTTATGGGTGTTGAATGGTCTTAGTTGTATGCCACCGCCATTGATTGGTTTGTAAGCTGTTGCCATGCGTATTCATTATCGTTCTTAAAATATTATTTAAAAGTCTAACTTAACTTTCACCAATACTTCATTCGAAAACGATTTTAGGATTGGTTTAGATAACTTTGCAACTCCCAATAGCTGTTGTGAACTATTATATAATCCAACAGTTGTAATATACGCCTTAGGATTGTTAGCGAATGTTGGTTGTCTAAATGCACCATTCGAACCTGATGTATATGATGGGTTGTTTGAGAAGTTATACTCACCGTTCTTAGCTCTTACAAAATAGAAGGTTGATTGAACTCTTTCTTCATTTCTAGCAGCGAATCCATAATTTGAGTTAACAACTGCAGCACCACTAATAGAAGTAAATAGTTTAAATGCGTTATCACCATTAATGTTAGAACCAGTAACAGTACCAAAGTTAAGTTTAGAGTTTAATGTATCGGCATTAAATACAATAACACCTTGTTCAGGATAAACCTGTCCATAATAAGTTTTAGGTGAATAAACACCATTTAAAATAGAACCTGATACTAAGTTATAAACTCTACCGATTTGAGTAGCTGATTGTTGTGTATCACCACTATCATCGATTAACTGAATAATCTCATTAGAACCAGATATACTTACATTAGAACCTGTATGTACATTATTTGGTACTGCTGAACCAGATGCGAGTTTAGCTAATCCGATTTCGAAGTTGCCAGGGTCTAATCTATCTTTTAATCTTGCTCTGTTTAAGTTAACTGCATAAATGTGTTCAGATGCCACATCGTTAAAACTAAATACTCTTTGATTATCTGGTAGTAGGATTTGAGCGTATTGAGAATAGATAGCGTTAGAAGGTGAATCTTCGTTTTGTCCTAAAGAACCACTACCTTTATCATGTCCGTATGTTACTGAAAACTGAGATTCAGATGTTGATGCCGTTGATACACCATTGAAAATCTCATAATAATATTGTTTCTGAGTAGATGATTGTGCAGATGATGTATGGAATGTAGTCAATGTTCCTACATTACCACTCCATAAACCTCTGGTCACTTTTTCTACACCACCCTCTACAACATCTCCTACTTTGAATGCCGTATATACTCTCTTTGATGTATTAAACGAACCTGCTGGTAAAATTGCCATATCTTATTCCCTTTTAAATTATCCTTATAATGTTTGTCCTAAAGTATTACCTACTGAGATATCAGGATTATTAGTTACAGTTAAGTCAATCTCTGTTCTACCACCTGTCTCATTACCAATAACAAATATCTTAGTTGAGATATCTGTATTATCGGCTAATACATTAGTTGTAATTGTAAATGTTTTATTAGTACTAATAGTAACACTTCTTCTATCTTCGTTAGCACCAACCGCATCATCGTTGTTTGCTATTCCACTACCATCACCAACAATACTTGCCGCATCTGAGTTAAGTAATGTAACGGTGTATCCTAAAGTATCGTTACCACCATTTTTAGTTTCTAAGGTTACTATTTGTTGTTTTGAACCTTCCTCTAAACTAATTGAACTTGGGTTAGATTGAATTATAGGGATTCTAATAGTGTTCTTTGGAAGTGTTAACAATTTATATCTTAATGAGTAGTTCTCATCTGTTACTGCCTCAACAACTGGCATGTTTTCAATAATGATGCCATAATAATCTGAACCTAGCGGATGTGCTGGATTCCATAGTTCGTAATCAACTTCATCATCAGCCAATGCGAATTGACTAATTACGAAAAAGTCCCTACCTTTTGATAACAACTCTCTACCCTTCTTAGTAAGAATAGCATCTACTGTTATCGATGAATTATCTAAATATCCCATAATATTACCCTTTTACAATTTTGTTTTCTTATATAAATATGAAAAAATATATTTTTACACTAACTTTTATAATTTTCTATTATCTTCCGTTTTTTCTATCTATTTTATCTAACGCCACAATGAAATCATCTTCACCCTTATCATTAGATAATGTCTTTCTGAGTTGTTCTAAAACATCTCTTCTTTCATCATAATTTTCAAAAGGATTATTATCCTTAGGTCTAATTAAAATATCTGATGAGGAAGTTGATGTATCTGATTCAAAATCGGATTCTTCAGTTTCTACTATATCTCTATGTGGAACTATAGGCTTTCCTAATCTGATTTCCATATCATTTACTTCTTTTATAGTTCTCTGAATATCATTTAACCCATCTAATTGTGGATTTCTTCCAATCTTTTCTTTCTGTTCTATAATTATCTCTTCTTCTAAAAAAGTAGATACTTCTACATCTGATAATTGATTTATAACTAATTCTTTTTCTTTTTGTTTTCTTTCTTTTTCGTTTTCAACTCTAATTACTTGATTAGCTTTTAGTGTATTTTTTAAATTTTGAAAATCTTCTTTATCCTTTTTTATTCTAGAAGTAAACGATTCTATATCACCATCTTTGATATTTTTTTCACCTACTATATCAGGATATGTTTTCTTTAAATAAATATCAAACTCAGCCTTCATTATCTCTAATTCTTTTTTAAATGCATCTCTTCTTTGTATTTCATCTTCAAATGCTTTTAAAATTTCATTATACCTTTCATCTGAAATAGTTCTTCTTTCTGTTTCCTCTATGAGTAACCTACGTCTATTTTCTTCATCTAATTGTTTTGAATCGATAACAGGTAATGCTGGTCTAACATTTTCTACCGGTATTGGTTTTAGTGCCTCAACTAATTCATTTGGCTTTGCCTTATCAAAACTATCTAATACTTTATTTTGTTCTAAAGGTTTACCAATGTTTGGTAACTCTTGTGGTTCTTTAATTATTTTATTAATTTCAGTAGCAGGTGATATAGGCCTTTTAGGTGATTTAATCAAAGGTTTATTTGCACGTTCTGCTAATCGATTTTCTATAACTCGATTTAACCTATCATCACTGGCTCTTCTTAATCTTCTATTTCTTCTAACTCTCATAATAATAATTATTCAATGAATCCGTTTTTGATATCAAATTCTTTTCTTCTTTCTAATTCAAGAGTTCTTAACTTCTTTTGTTCTTCAAATCTTTCATCAAACTCTTCTGCTCTAACATCTTCAATTTCAATCATTTTTTCAATCTTACGTCTAAACTCTCTAAGTTCTTTTCTATATTGTTGTAACCTTTTAAAATAAATATCATCATCTATTATTAAATCTTTTATGTTTAGAACATCCAACCCAGTCGCCGTATCTACATCTAAGTTACCTTCTTCAGCGGTTTGGGATGTTTTTATTAATACATTAGGGTCTGCTTTAAATATTTCTATTACAGGTTTACCATCTGGTGTCTGAGTAGAGTTTGTAGTTAACGAATCAGAACTAATTTTACATCCTAAATATCTTAGATTATTAATAGCTAATGGTAAGTTATCTGTTGATACTTCTGCGGGTACAAATGATGATGAGTATGGTAAGTTAAGAGATGCTGATAGTGATGATGTATAAAAGAACACCTCACTTTTAGCATGTTGAGATAATTTACTACTTGTAACATTTGTTCCTAATGGATTATAATTCCAACTACCATTTGAACCAGTAGTCCAATTCAATCCAAAACCTAAATCAGCTGAAGATGAATAATTTAAAACTACATATCTGTATGTAGATGGTGCGTACATATTTTTAATTTGTGGATTACCTACACTTTCTAAATCATCTTTTTGAGCCGTTATAACTCTTGTTGGAACTATGGATGAAGTATAATATATGTTTTCACCAGTTACATTATAAGATTTAGAAATTTCAGTTTCATATTGTTTTCTTTCAGCACTTAGTGAGTATGAGTTAGTAACTTCAGTTTGTAAAAAGTGATGTGATGCGGTTACAGGTCTATCTATAGCCGCAATGTTTGCCACATACATTGGTTTTGTTTGAGTTACTTTAGTTAATGATTTAGCTTTTGGTCTTTCTAAGATGTGTGGTTCAATCAAAATACCTGAGTTATAATCAACCCTCGCAGGTATCGTTTGTCTGATTTGTTCGAATATAGTCATATCATACTTAGCCAAAATATCAATTGTGTTATTGATTAAGTTTTTAGAACTATACTTTTTAAATACTTGTCTACGAATATAATCTAATTCTTCATTACTTTCAGTAAATCCACTTCTCTGGTCAGGATTACCTATATAATCATCTATTTCAAAATAACCTGTATGGTTGTATATATCTTCGTTATACATTCTAGTGGCTGATAAGTAAACACCCAACACATTTGAATCAAGTGGTGCCTGGTCATATTGTGATTTTTCAACTTTATTATCAGTATTCAGAATTGATGTTAGTGGGTTAGCTTCTGTTCTAACTTTGTTATTAAGAATATTGTTAGCACCTGCAGATGGTACTTTAGTATAATACTCTTCAGTTACACCAATCAAATCATCATTTTCAAAATTAAATAATGAAGCTGATAGTATAGAACCATTTTGAGAAGTTGTTATTTGTTGATTAGGATGTTGTGATGCGTGTGAATCATAACTATCAATCGTTTTCAAATTAGAATCAGGAATAAATCTAAACTTTAAATCAAAGTAAGATGAAGTTACTGAATTACCATGATATGTTTCTCTTGATAATGTGTGTTCATCAACTACAATATCTTTTAGTTGTTCGGCCCAATATCTAATTTCTTGTATTGAACCACTCATTGTGTTTGTATCACCCCATAGTGATGGAGCTCCAGGTACAGTTCCAAAAGCCTTTCCAAATTGAACTTTTTGGAAACCACTACCAGTCCATGCGGCGTTATATGATGATTCAGTTGAACCATCAATTGAGATACTTGCGGAACGACTTACCGTTATCCTATCTTTTTTAGCTCTTCGGTATTGTAATTTATATACATTATCTTTTGTTATATCATCAACTGAGTTTTCTCTTTCTATCAATAGAGTACTCATATTAGAATCAAACAAAGGTACATTATTTATAGATGCAGATTTATAACCACTACTACCACTTAAATAGAAATGAATATTTCCTTTTGTAAATGTAGCCGAACTTGATGTTGATTCATACAATACTGCGAAATCAGAACCCTTACGAAGAATGGCAGTATCTCTATTCATATTTTGTTGAACTTGTAATTCAATAACATCAATAGGATTCGGGTCATTAACCGCATATGTTACTGGGTCTAAATCTGTAACCTTATCCCAAGGTACTTCAATGTAATTATTATTATCCATTCTTAAATGGTAAACAAATCTATCATGTTCCCAATAAGGTCTTACATCATGTTCGATTACAGGCCCACCATATTCTCTGATTGATAAGAATGTTTGAGGAATACCATATGTAGCAATCAATGCTTTAACTGCTCGTGCTGAACCTTTTGTTTTTAAAAGATATGGAATTGTGTTAACAACTCTTCGCCATACTTCATAGTTTATTTGTTCGTGAGATTTAGATGGTAACGAACCACTATTAGGTGTATTACCAAATTTATCAGTTCCTAATCCAAACTCCCAAAGGTTTGCAGTATCTTTACCATGTGTTAGTTTCCAACCCATAGATTTTGCAACATCATAAAGAAGTTCATTTGGCATACCATCATATGGATGTTCCTGTCTTTCGTTAATCGATGTTAATGCATTTATATAAGACCAAGTTATATCAAAGTGATGTCCAATCATATCTACGAATAAAACATACTCTTTGTTCAGCGGGTCCTCAACTATAGATGATGGTACTACTTTTGTTAATCGTGCATCGTTTAGTGCATCGTGAATACTTGCCGAATCAATCAATCCATTGTAATGTGATTCTGCCTGTGATGAGGTTACACTATATTGTATATTCGGATACAAACTTTGTTTAGGCCAAGGTTCTATTGGATAATTAGAAGATGTGTAATGTGTATATAACGAACCAGTTTTCTCATTATACATCCATCGTTCCCAACCATCCATACCAGTAACTACAGCATCTCTACGACTTATAGATTGAGATATATTAGTTAATGCCTCAGAACCACTTACTGATTCTAATGTTTTGATTCTCGCATCAAATGATTCTACAAGTTCTAACTTATACTTAAAGTTTTTTACTCTTTCAACCGCTGATGAATACTTTACAAAGTTTCCAAAGTATGTGTAATCTACATTTAAGTCTACACCACCAAATGAACCACTAATATACTTATCAATAATTTGTTGTGATGTTGATAGGTTAGTATCTAATAAATCGTTCCAACTTTTTAAATCAGTACCTTGTGATTTTCCGTAATTACCTAAATCAATTTTAAAGTTAGGTGATGAAAAGTTTGGTTGTTCTTCAGGCTTTAAATCATTATAAACCAAAACTCTTTCAATGTAAGATTCTCTGGTCATTTCATTTATTCTACAACCCAATGGTGATAATCCATCTTCTAATGGTTTATATAATTTAACTATAACATTAGTTGGTTGTCCTTGAAATCTTTCACTATAATATCTAACTCTTGAGTATCTTGTTATACTTGATGAGTTTCTTCCTGATTGGTTTATAGGTGGGTTTCTATAATATTCAGCTTCGGCTGCTAATGTATATTGTCTATCTTCTGGATTATCAGCTGAGGTGTAATATATATTATCACCATTTGAATCTTGTTCAATTTGATAATATGCATTTCCATCTTCATTTATCGCTACATTAAACTTAGCACTTCTACCTGTATTTATATAAACATAATCACCAAAGTTATTTTGTCTTTTTTGTAAGAAAAATTCAATCCATTGATTTTGAGATTTTCCTTCTTCCGATGGAACAAAAACTGTCGATTCACCTTGATAATTATCAATTGGATGTAATAC
>VTLG01010696.1_pt1 | contig 14386 bp, 16 predicted proteins | sample 4694571 | NCBI WGS metagenome assembly VTLG01 (sample SAMN12604809, study PRJNA352737) | marine metagenome | biome: ENVO:00000447; feature: ENVO:00000209|ENVO:00000569|ENVO:01000036; material: ENVO:00002151; isolation source: viral sequences binned using virsorter ...
ATGGTCGTATCTACGTACGTGAATTGATTATAGAAAATAATTTTGGACAAAAAAAATACCCCCCAAATTAATGGGGGGCTTTTGGTGTTGCTTATTGATTACATTTAAGCTCCTTTATTTAAATCTTGGGCAGTTTTTAGTGGTGCCCAGCACTCCACTCACCTAATTTATTGTGAGATTCCAACCGTATTCAGTTCCTTACCGTAATTCAGTAATCCATCTACAAAATTACCATTGTTGACAAAGTCCGCATTGGTCATTTTATCTCTGTGCCATAGTGTACTCGTTCCCGCTTGCATTAAGTCCCACATTGTGGAACCTTCCTTTTTGTGGTATTCTGTTAATATTTCACCATATCTAAGATTAGGTAATTTATCTATGTAAACTTTCCTAATTTCGCTTAGATTGTCCATACCAAGTGGGTTCTGTAATGCATTACAATTCTCGGCGAATCTGTCGAGTCTTGTTTGCGCTAGATTTCCAGTAAGTGCCAGTGCACCTGCCTTAATTTCATTCTGCCAGTTAACATTTTGTAGTGAGTGGCGGAATCTAGAATCCCATCCATATCGTGGTGATATCATTCCATTTTGACAAACTAGAATCATAAAATCCACTCGGAATCCAGCGGTAGTTGAACCATCATAGCTATTCAATTCAGTAAACATCAAGAATGCCACATCACCAGTAGCTAGCGTTCTAGCTAAAGACTGAGTTTTGTATACATTTCTGTACCGTTTACCATCAAAAAATATCTTATCATGCTCCCACTCCATTCCAGACTCTAACCGTATTTCAGAGCATTTATCATGCACTTCTTGATTCTTAATCAATAGGTAATTTTGACCAACTACTCCAGCCTCAACGCCCTTACCATCATTATTGTATACCTTGACGTTTCTAGCTTGTGATTGGAATCCATCATCATTGATTAACTGTTGAATCTCAATTCTAGCGAATGGGTCGAATTTAATACCGTTTACATTTTCTAAAGTATCAACTGTATTTCCAGATATTGCTTGTATTTCAGGCTCTGGCTTAATTTCAGTATATCCAGTATAATCTGGAACTCCATCAATTAGTGTAATACCATTAAGTTGATTTTCTACAATACCGTTTCTATTTAAAGACATTTGAGTCTCCTATTCGTTTTTGTTTTGATGAAAATAAATTGGAAGTCACTTGAATAAGTGACCGTCGAACCGCTACCCTTTTTCGGACGGCTCCGCCCCCACAACAGGGGAGTTAGAATTTTCAATAAACAATATGTTTATTGTATGCACGAGATACTTAATAAGTTCCATATATCTAAAAATAATTTGATTCCTCGTCGTGAAATAGTTTGAAACTGATGGAGTATGACCCTGAATATTGCACGCTGCGAGCCACATTTTCAACCTAGGGAAACTCGGATTGACTTTTTCAATCTAACTTTTTCAACCTGAAATGGGTTAGGGGGGCAGTACCCTATAATTAAAAGACCCACACGCATATTAATATTATTTTTTAGAATTTTTTGGGAATTTAGGGTAGGGATGGTTCGCGGGTACTATTCTACTACTTCGCGGTACTATACTTACTATACTTAATACTTACTATACTTAGTATATACTATTCTCTTCTTTTTTTAATAGTATTTAATATTATTAATATTATAGTATTATAGTACTATATACTATATAGTATATACTATTATAGTATTAATAGTATTATAATATTATTTCTGTCTCAACCGACACTTAAATTTATTTGTTTTAACCTATACGAGTCAATACTTTTTTTTCATCTTGTTTAAAAACATAATACAATAGTATATTTTAGCATGGAAACTAGCCCACCAACCGGAATCTTAGACCTCGCTCCTGCGATTGATACCTTAAAGTCTCTTTCGTGTAAGTTTCGCGAGACTGGTGATTATGAGTACATGATGGAGATATTGTTGATTATAGATGAAATACAGTCTCCAATGCTTATTGACATCTTTGACAGCGAGTTTTCAGCCGAGGCCTAAGCAATGTACATTAAGACCATTAGTGGGGTTGATTATCATTTATACGAGAACGAAGAAGAATTTAGGAAACATCACAAAAAGACCAAGTTAAAGGATAATTGGCGGAGAGCCAAAGAAGGAGAGTGGGCTAAAAGTGATGATGGACAGGTATTGAGTATTTTAAGGCGGGCGGTCATGTTTAGCCGACAATATAACGGTGACGTGGATTACGTACGGACATTACTGGGAACGGCTTATGCCCACGATAAGTCAAAATTAGAAGGTGAACCTCCGAAAGACATTTACACCTTTACACGCTACAAGACCAGTAAGTACATTACTGCCCGTGAAAAGTTATTTGCGAAGATGGTGGCAATGGGTCGAGACTCGACCGAGGCCTATTTAGCTGTATATAAGACCACCAACAGACGATATGCTCTCAATAGGGCAAAGATTTTATTAAGACAAAAGAGGATAAGAACATTGATAAACAAAGAAGTTGAACAATTAATGGATGACTTGGGGATTACCAAGACCTATTTATTGGAAAACGCGAAATCAGTGGTAGATAAGCCAGATGCCCGGGATGGGGATAGGTTAAGAGCTTTAGAGACATTGATGAAGATATCAGGATTATTGTCTACTGAGAAGAAGACCGACTCAATTGCGCTTATACAAGAGTTCACTGGTTTCTCAAAAGATAAACTTAAAGCCTTTGAGACGGGCCTAATTGAAGAAAATGCATCTCAATAAGAAGATTTGGCAATATCCTAAGCAAATACGCTGGGGTACTGTAATATATAATATTAAACTGATTAGGAGTTAATATGGCAATGGGAGTTAAACACTACCTTAAAAGTGGTAAAGAACATAAAGGCGGTATGCATAAGATGCCAAACGGTCAATTGCATAGCGGTAAGTCGCATGGCCCCAATAGTAAACGCTTATACCATTATGGAGAGTTAAGTAAACAGGCTCAAGGTCAAGCAAAGAAGAGCTGGGGTAGATAATGGCGAATAAGCCAAAGCGTGTTAGTTGGACATATGGCGGTAAAAGGTATAGTGGAACATTGATTCGAGAGACCAAAACGCATAAGTTTGCTAGAACACATAACAATAAGATTAAAAAAATAAAGAAACGATGACTAAAAAGAAAAAAGACTCAAGGTTAGCTAGGGCTGGTGTATCTGGTTATAATAAACCTAAGCGAACCCCGGGTCATAAAACAAAGAGCCATGTTGTGGTTGCTAAGGTTGGTGCACAAGTTAAGACCATCCGATTTGGTCAACAGGGTGTTAAGACCGCTGGTAAGCCAAAGGCGGGTGAATCTGCCAGACAAAAGGCTAGACGTAAATCATTTAAAGCAAGACATCGTAAGAATATCTCTAAAGGTAAGATGTCAGCTGCCTACTGGGCAGATAAGGTTAAGTGGTAGTGGGAAACGGACACTCAGCAATAGATAAGTTAATCGCCTTAACCGCTTTAAAGAAATATCAAGATGGTGGACAGGTTCTACAGATTCCTCAAAAGAAAGAATTAGATATCGTTTGGCCTGTAGATGGGGAATCCCCTGAAGATATGGAGCAGGCCAAGTATAATCCAGTAACACAACTTTATTGGAAGACGCTTTTAGATGAAGCTCTTAACCAAAGCCGCTCAAGGCAATTTAAAGACTCTGGAGCTCCTATCCCACCTAGGGGTTATTTAGATAGTGGACATTCCCCTGAAGACCATCCTATGTTTAGACCACCTCGAGTATTAGAGCCCGGGCCTAGTCCTGAAGATACCGAGGATATAATGAAAGAGATAATAAAGAAATTTAAAGATGTTCAACTTGGACGTGGTGTAGTATAATTCTATTATGCCCAATAAAGAGAGTAAGAACCGCAAGCGTTTAAAACGAAAATTAGCATTTGAAAACCAACAAAGAAAAAGAGCAGCCTACAAAGCTAGACGAGAAGCAAGACAAGAAGCCAATCGAAACCTTTAGTGTTATACCTCCTCCCGAGGAAATGGCACGCCGGGATGAGATATTAGCTAAATCGTATCAAGACCTCTTGTTCTTTGGTAGGGCGTTCTTACCTAAAGACTTTATGCACAAGAGTGCATCTCCCTCCTGTCACTATACCGTATCAAAAAGACTTATCTCTACTAGACCCGGTGAGCGTATCTGTATTATCCTCCCTAGGGGTTTTGGTAAATCAATCCTATCTAAATCAGCTATTCTACACAAACTATGCTTTTCTGGTGAAGATGACCAGAATTTCATTGCATGGGTATCAGAAGAACAGGGTCAGGCCATTGACCACTTAAAATATTTAAGATATCACTTAGAAACGAATAAAACAATTAAGTACTACTTTGGAAACATGGATGGTGGAACTGTTGGTAAAAGGTGGACAGAGAAAGATTTGGTTACGCCTAAAGGAGATAGAATCATAGCCAAAGGTACAAGCCAGAGACTCAGAGGCCGTGCAGAGGTAGATGTTCGTTATACGGGTATCATCTTAGACGACTTTGAATCTGAGTTGAATACTAAGACTCCTGAAAGGCGTAATGAAATCAAGAAGTGGGTCGTATCCACAATTTATCCTGCACTTGAGGAGTCCCCCGGAAATGAAGGCTGGATATGGCTCGCTGGTACTATTGTTCACTATGATAGTTTCTTACAGATGACCTATGATGGACATAAGAGAGCAAAGAAGGATGACCGTTCATATCCATGGGATGTATTCTTTCATAGAGCAATTGAGGATGGGAAAGCCTTATGGCCCGAACAATTCCCCCTATCTAAACTAAATCACAAGAAACAAGAGTTTATAGAGGCTGGACTTGTGAATAAGTTTGCTCAAGAGTATATGAATGATGCTCGAGATATATCCAATGCTTCTTTTAAGATAGATAGAATACAACACTACAATGGCGAACGAAAGCTAATGAATAATTTTAACTACATTGTAGAGGGTGACGAGGTGATTCCAATCAATATTTATCTGGGGGTTGACCTTGCCGCTACAGCGACAGCCACTTCTGACTTTCAAGTCATACTGGTCATGGGGATTGACTCAAGGAATAATCGCTATGTATTAGAATACTTTAGAGAAAGGATACCAACATTTGATGTACCAGCAAAGATAATAGAGCTGGCTAAGAAGTATAGCCCAGTTAAGAGGGTAACGATTGAAACGGTAGCAGCACAAGAGATGGTTAGAGATATGGTAACTCGTATGAGTGCCAACGAGAAACGATTAATGCCCGGTATCTTTAAAGGAGTCAAGCCTCCCGGTAGAATAAAGAAGGAAGATAGACTAGAAACAACACTTGGCCCTATCGTTAATTCTAAGAAACTATACATTAGAAGAGAGATGACCGAGATAGTAGATGAGTTCTTTGAACATCCTAAGCCTCGCAATGATGATATCATGGATGCTCTATACTATGCTGATTACTTTGCTCGCGCTCCTAAATCTCAAGCATCATCTAAAGAAGATTTTAAATCCTCAAACCGTAAGGGTAAGCTATTACCTAAGTTTAAGAAATATAACTGGTTGACCGGAGCAAGAAATTAATTAATTATTTATTGCATTGTTGACTAATTCCTTCTTAGATTCAGAAGGTGTTAAGTATATCTTGACCCAACTGTTTATAAACATTTTAAATAAAGCTATAAATCCACATACCATATGGCTAATAAAAAAAGCAGGTTCCCCAGTTACGGTCTAGTACGGGGGCCATCTCACGAACAAGGCGGAGTCGCCGGCATGGTTGCCGATGAACAGCCCGTTGAACTAGAGGGCGGCGAATGGATTATTCCAAAGGAAGTCGTTCCTGATTATCTCCCCGTTTTAAAACAAATTACCAATGAAGGTCGTGCTATCCAGAAGATGGATACTGGCAATACTGCAATGGATGCTTTAATTGCTTCAGCTTCTTTACAAACTGGACTGGCTCAACCTAAATCCCCCATGTATCAAGAAGGTGGGGAAGTAGCTCCAACATGGGGTGAAAGATTTGTAAGTAGATTTCCATCTCGACATCAAGACCCAGAAAGAGCGGCAGGACAGCAAAGAGCACTTGCTGGTCTAATAGATTTCTTCGCTCCTCAAAGTGCGGCAGAGGCTGGATTAATGTTAGCCGCTGGCCCGATTGCTGGTAGGGTTTTAAAAGGAGCAAAGACGCTACCCAAGTTAAGCAGAAGGGCAAAAGAATTTATTAAGAAAAGTAAAGAAGGTGAGCATCTTGAAGACTTTAGTAGGACGGAACCCGGAATGGCTGGCCCTATAGATTGGTCGGGAACTAGCCCTAAAACAATGTCAGGACGACAAAAACTGGAAGCTGCAAAAGGGGAATATGGAAGAAGAAAGAGGCTTGCCGCCGAAATGGAAAGATATGAGGCTAAGTATGCAGATGAAATAGCCGAGTCTTTAAATCCTTATGACAATCCTCAAGTTGGGGAATTTATGGATGATGCTATCTATAATAGTGGATTAGATTTAACAGAGGCTTTAGCAGCAAGAAAGGCGAAGTTTGGTTACGAACAAGGTGGCCCAGTATATCAAGAAGGTGGCCCCGTAGAAGATTATTATAAATATTTAGATGTTTTAAAAAATATTGGAAAAAAGAAGGGTGTTTCGATTCCTGAAGGTATGTTCACTAAAGGAGGGGGATATACTAAAGAAGCCCTTGCTTCAATGTATGGGATTACCCCAGAAACAGTAAATATAGATACAAGTTATTATTTAGACCCGAGCAATGTAGATTTTACTGTATCTGGAGAAACTGCAAGTGGTGCTCAAAAATCTGGTCGTCATAAACAACAAAGGCATTTACCTCTACAGGAATATGTAATGGAAGAAGGCTTTAAAGACCCATTTGAACAATTAGATTGGGAAACTAAGTTACAAGGCTTTGTAGAGAAAGCATTTCCAAAAGGGTTTCCAAAGGTACAAAAACAAGGTGGCCCAATAGACTATTACCAAGCTGGCGGTCAAGCTTTACCACGTAAACAGCAAGAAATGCGTAATCCAACAGTATATGGCCCTCCCATTGAACTGATGGGGCCAATGCCTGCTGATACTTCTGCCGTAGATACAACTGATGATGAGTTCCAGCATCTGTTGAATCAATTACGTATGAGAGATGTCAATCAAAATATTAATCCATTCACTGGTGATACAATAGACACTTATTTAGATTCTTTAAGATTACAAGAAAGAATGAAAAAGTCTAAGATTCCACAAAGCGCTGGTCGTAAGAAAGCAAGGCAAGGTGGCCCAGTAATGTATCAGGAGGGTGGAATGGTTCAAGGTGGACAAGCTTTAGAAAGAAGACCTTCAGAAAGTATGGGAGATGCAAGTTTTGACAATTCATTAATGGGTAGTATAGGTATGGATAGGAGAGTAAAGCCCGTTGATAGGTATACAATAAAGGGTGGAGAAATGACATCAGCAGAAATGGAAATACCAAAACTATCTACTGCTTATCTTGCATCCTTTGGAATGGAAACACCATTATCAAAAAGACAACAAGCATTGTTATTTAGAAAAGGGATTGCTCCTCAAACATTAAATCCACAGGTTAAAGGCTTAATTAATAGAGCTTTAGTTCAAAGATTAACTAACGAAGAGGACTAATGGTTTTAGAAAAAGACAAGAGAGCTGACTTTAACCAAGATTTATACCGTCGCTGGCGCAATGCTCGTAAGGATTGGGATACAGAAGCCAGATATGACGTAGACTTTTACCATGGGAATCATTTTACCAGTGAAGAGGTAGATGAGCTACAATCCCGCAACCAAGCTGACGTACCAATGGATAGAATTGGGCCAGCTATTGAAAAATTTAAAGCTGTATTAACTTCCAGACCCCCTGCTTTTACAATGACCCCTAGAGAGGATTCAGATGTAAAGGTTGCCTCTGTGTGGAGAACTATCATGGGATATGTTTGGGGCAACTCCGATGGAGACTGGCAGTTAAAACAAGCAATTCACGATTATGCAACTACCGGCATGGGATATCTATATGCATATATAGACCCTGAATCAGATTTTGGTAGGGGCGATGTCAAGTTCACTTATGTCAACCCATTCAGGGTATACGTCTCTCCGAATACTCGCAACCGATGGTATGATGACGCTGAAGGTGTTATCCTCTCTACAATCCTCACAGGTGAACAGGTCGTTAGCCTCTACCCAGAATTAGGCGAACAAGAAAATCCAGAAACTGGAGAAAAAGAAACAGGAATCATTCAGGATTTGGATACTTATTTAGAAGAAGATTATCCAGATGCAGTGAATAGCAATAGTAAGAAAGTATTTACTCCTGCTGAAGCTAAGGATTTAGATTATTTTGAAAGACAGAAATATCAGATATTAGAAAGATTCTATAAAGTTAAAGTTGATTTCTATCGCGTAATAGATATGCAAACAGGTGAGGAAGTCGTATTTAGTGATAATGAGTATGAAGAATTTATAGAGAACAATAGAGAACAAATAGAAGCAAGCCAATATGAAGTTATCCCAGTTAAACAAACACGGGTTAAGGTATGTGCAAGTATTGGTCAAATCGTTCTTTACGAGACAATCCTCAATACTGACCATTACCCAGTCGTACCTATCCCAAATCTATTCACAGAGACACCGTATCCAAAGTCAGATGTGTCAAGAGCTCGTCCGATGCAACGTCTTCTTAATAAATTATGGTCATTGGCTCTTTCCCATGCTCAGGCATCTGGTGGATTAAAGTTACTAGTACCATTAGGTAGTGTAGAGGACTTAGGACAATTAGAAAGAGATTGGGCAAATCCAAACGCAGTAATAGAAGTAGACTCTACTCAAGGAGAACCTCACTTCCCTGCTCCGCAACCACTTGCTGGTGAGTTCTATAAACTTATTCAACAATGTGAGTTCTATATTGATTTTACATTTGGATTACCAGAGATGATGCACGGGTTTGCAGAGAAAGCACCTGAGACAGTTAAGGGAACTGAAAGAATGATTGCTTTAGGTACTGAGAGGCCGAAGTCTAAACTAAGAGATATTGAGTTTAGTATCAATAGACTTGGGCAGGTCTTATACAATCTATCTAAAGGTCATTATACTTACAAAAAGATTTTCCGTTTAAATAGCGCTAATAACGACATGACCGAAGTAATGGTTAATAATTACGACAATAAAGTGGGCGCTATCTTAGACATTAAAAAAGAACGACATAATTTAGGACAACATGATTTAAGAATTGAACCGGGTTCTACATTGCCAACAAATAAGTGGGCTGAGCTTGGTGTCTACATGGACGCATTCAAAATGGGAATTGTGGATAGAGTAGAGGTCTTAAAAAAGAATCCAGAAATATTTGATAAAGAAGCTATCCTACGCCGAACCGATGAGAAGAATCAACTCATGCAACAGGTTCAGGCTATGGGAGAGCAAATAAAGAATTTGGAGGGAGACCTCCAGACTGCCCAAAGGGAGTCTGTTAGCGACAGAAAACGGGTTGAGGTTGAAAAGTTTAAATCTCGACTTACGGATATCGCTTCAGACGCCAAAGCTGATAGAAGAGTTCAGTTAAACAATCTACAAAACAAGGTGAAGCTCGAAGCGGAGAAATTGGCATCTACTGTAAAAGACGCCAGTTCTGCTCCAGAAGCATAGAGACATCTATTAAGGAGAATATATGGACAATACACAGACAGAGGCCGTACCCCAAGCTGATGGTTTGGTTGATGGTGGCCCAAGTATAGTTGAAGAAGTAAGAGAACAAGCTGATGAACAATATGTTGATTCAGCAGAACCCGTTGAACAGGAAGCGCCAGTTGACTTTTCAGCTCCAGAAGTTGAAACAGAAAGCGAAACGATTCCAGAGAATGAATGGGAAATTGAAGCCCGCAAATTTCAGTCAATGTATGACAGAACACAAGCAGAGAACGACAAGCTTAAAAGGCTTGAACCTCTTGGTGATTTGTTAGAATCAAGACCTGATTTAGTGGACGTCTTACAGAAGAACTTGAACGGACAACAACAACCGCAACAACCACAGCAAGAGACTCAGCAAGGTTTACCTGCTGAGGATTTTAACCCTTGGGATGCTTATTACAACCCAGAGTCGCCATCATTTAAATTCAGAATGAACCAAGATGTTCAGATGATGAACAATGTGGTAACGAATGCGTTGGGTGAGCAGAAACGACAAATGACAGAGGAGATAACCTACAACAATACGGTTAATGAGTTACGAAATACATATAAGATGTCAGATGGTGATATCAATGAGTTTATGGGTTTTGTTACTCAACCTAAAGAACAAGTTGGGTTATCGAATCTAGTGAAGCTATATAGGGACGTTAACAAAAGAAGTAACGCCCCCGATACGGCACAAGCAGTGAAAGCTGCTCAAAACCAGCCACGTACAGCTGGAGTTCTACAAGGTGGAGCACCTAGCTCTCCTAAATCTGAAGAAAATCAGGTGTGGGACAACATTGTAAATGCTGGAAGCCGTAATAGCATACTTTAAACAATAAACTGAGGAAGGATATATAATATGGCAACATATAATAATCCCGGCCCGTTAAAGTTTGGTGACCCCGGTGCGGTCATATCGAGCACGATTCCGTCAAGGCGGCTATATAATTTCAGCGATAGAATTGCTGATTTAGCTCCTGACGAATCTCCGTTCTTTGTGTACCTATCTAAGGTTGCTAAAGTTCCAACGGACGACCCGCAGTTCCGATGGTTAAAAGACCGTAATAAAATCCAAATGGCGGATAGAACATTTGCACTTGATGCATCTCATACTGTTCCTGCCGCAGGTAGCACATTAACCTACACCGTTGATGACGGTGCTGGTGCAGCTCCTGATTGGATTATTAAAGGGATGGTATTTGCAATTGGCGAAACAAATGCGAGCACAAACGAACCCGAGACAGCTATTGTCCGTGTTGAGTCTGCTCCTGTCGCTGGTAGCACTGAAACCCAATTTACAGGTCGTACAATTTCCGCAGCAACTGGCAGTACTACTGCTGTTGTTGATGGTCAAAAATGTACAGTTATTGGAAGTGCATTCGAAGAAGGTTCAGGTTCCCCAGATTCTTGGTCTCGTGAATTAGATAATGGTACTGGGTATTGTCAGATTTTTAAGACAGCCTGTGAACTTACTAACACTGCAAGAGCTACGGTTTACCGCGGCTATGCTAGTGAGTGGGACAGAATATGGAATTTAAAACTTCGCGAACATAAAGTGGACATCGAAAGAGCTATGCTTTTTGGAAACGCTGCGACTCAAAGTGGCATCAATTATACCGATGGTATTGTTGGTCACATTATCAAAAACTCACAATCTCAGATTACCGGAGCAACAACTCAGGTATCATATACTGAAGATAAAGGTTATTTTACAACTCGTACAGATGCTGAAACAACTTACGATGTTATCTTAAAAGACCTTGAAGTGATTTTTGACCCAGCTCGTGGTGGTAGTTCATCAAAGCTTGCGCTTTGTTCACTTCCTGTTATTTCATTTTTTAATAAGATGGCAAGCTCATCTACTTTCCTATCAAGCGCTTATTCTGCTGCGAATCCTATGATGTCGCAAGCGAGTGGTTCTTATGGGCATAAAGTAATGAAGGTTGAAACTATTCATGGCGATTTGACGCTTGTAAAAGAACCTCTATTTAGAGGCCATGCAGCGCCATATATGTGTTTAGTTGACCTTGATAACGTAGCTTATCGTCCATTAGTAGGCAATGGGGTAAATAGAGATACTCACATTCAAACGAATGTACAGTCAGCTGATGAAGATTTACGTAAAGACATGGTTCTTACCGAAGCAGGTCTTGAAGTTTCTCTTCCTGAAGCTCACGCTCTATTTAACTTTGAGTCTAATTAATAGGAGGTATGAATAATGCGAAGTGCTTATTTAGAACAAAATAGTGGTGCAACTGCTGGAGTACAGAAAAAGGTTGTAAATGTTGATGCAGATATAACCTTAACTAATGATGATAGTGGAAAAGTCTATATGCTTAGTGCTACTGGTGGTACTGTAGCAGTAACTCTTCCAACCTCATTAGAAGACGGAGTGTACTATAAATTTATAGTAGAAGAAGAAACTCCATCTAATGCTATTACAATAGCAGCTGGTAGCGCTATTGTTAGTTTTGTAGGACTGGATGTTTCTGGAACCGCAGCAAGTACAGTAGGAACTCAAGTTAGCAATGTTATTATTGGAACATCGGCTCAAAAAGCTGATAGTGTTGAGATAATGGCAGCTGGCGGTGAGTGGGTTGGTACAGTTCTTTCAGGAATAAACGGTGCTGTCACTACTTCATAACCCAAATAAATAAGGGTAAACAGATTTGGATTCTGTGGGGGCTGTCAATAAAAGGCAACCCCCGAATATCCTAAGATTTTTTAAAAAATTGGAGACAATATGGCTGTATATGATAATGTAAAAGTGAAGGTATTCATTCACCCCGGAAATCCCGGTATTGAAACTGGAGCCGCTGGTTCAATGGCAAGAGATATAAAGGATTATATAGATACTTTAGATTCAACAAATAATAAAGTTCTATCTATTACTCATACCCAGTTAAATGGCGACAGAATACTTACCATGGTGGTTGGTGGGGCTTAATGTCCTGTCAGCATTGTAAAGAAGATAATTCAGAGGGGTGGTTTTATTGTAGGTCTTGCGGTAAAAGAGCAAGTAAACCTTTATATACCCCCGCAATTATTATTCGACACCCGGGCTTTGCGGCAGCTATCAGAAAAGACCAGATTGATTTTACAGAAACAACAATGGGTGAAGACATTGAATCAAAAGGTGGAGTAGTGCATGGCAACGTTTGAAGCACAGGTAGAAGGACTTACGAGTCTATCTATAGATGGTAGTAGTGCGCCCACACAAACTGAATTAACGCAGTTTTTAACAGATGGCGCTAAGGAAATATTAACTACGCTACCAGACTCTAAAAAAGAATTATTTACAACATCTAATGAATTGAACGGTAGTTCGGTTAATTATACGGTTGCAGGCTCTGAGGTATTTAGCGTAACTAGAGATGATGGAACTATTAATCAGCCATGTCGTAGGGTTCCGGCAAGGTTACAAGGTCGAGTGAGAGACTCTGGAGATATGATGGCAGCCAGTCAAACTGACCCTGTATACTATATAGCGAATAATTTATTATCAGTAGTTCCTGAACCTTCAAATTCTCGCAATGCTCATGTTCAAGCATTAGCATATCCAGCTGTAGCTTATGGGGATAGTGCCGTAGCTAAGTTCCCAGATGAAGCGGAGTATTTAATTCCTTTATATGCGTCAATTAAATCGTTACAAAATGCTATGGCTGCAAAGGCTGGTAATTCAGCCATTACTACAGCTTTGACAGCTATGCAAGCTGCAATAGAAGCCGCTGAGTCTATATTTGATAAAATGGAAGGTGCAGATAACGAATCTGTTTTTGGAGATGAGGAGACGTTTTTAACTGCTAACTCTCAACTAACAAGAGTAAAAGATGCGGTTGATAAGGTGTCGGATATTGTTAATGGGAATCAACCTTCTGCAACGACTGATGCGTTCGGGGCACAAGCTAATGAAGATATTGAATTAGTCACATCTGCTTTAAATATTGCTCAGACAGAACTGTCTAGGGCTCAAGTGCATTTATCGGAATGGACTGCTATTGGAGATATGAGAGTGAAAGAAATTAATGCTTCTTTAGCTGAGGCTCAGGCATATGGCAATGAAATTCAAGCTCGATTTTCTATTATAACAACAGAATATACTTGGATGGAAAAACAACAAGCTAAACTGCAAGCTGATTACGACAAGGGAATCCAGATTGTGAGGGGTGGATAGTGGCATTTACATTAGTTAATCTTAACACGTCCCCATCATGGACAGCTGTTACTTTAAATTCTTCTCCGTCGTGGACTGGCGTAGCGTTAAATGCATCACCAAGCTGGACTGGGGTTTCATTAAACACATCTCCATCTTGGACAGGGGTTGCGTTAGATACATCTACTACATGGGTATTGCCCGGTAGTTGGCCTGATATGATTGTTAATGATTGGGAAGATGAGACTAGAACATGGCAGCAAATTGGATTACTTGGAAAGGATTCTGACTAATGGCAGTGCATAGCTTAACAGTGAAAAAAATTATATCAAGAGTCAGGCAAGCATTCCCAAATGCTCCTGAAACATATATTATGAATCTCATAAATGAAGCTATTGTTGAACTTGGCAAGTATGGTACTAAAATAGAGTACGCTAAGGCGACAACCGTAGCAGACCAGCAGTGGTATACATTGAGCGATAGCAATGCTGGTGTAGAGATAAACAAAGTTTTTAGGGTAGACTTTATGGACTCAAGTGGTGATTACGTAAAGATACCCCGACTAGTTA
>VTLG01002988.1_pt1 | contig 14384 bp, 16 predicted proteins | sample 4694571 | NCBI WGS metagenome assembly VTLG01 (sample SAMN12604809, study PRJNA352737) | marine metagenome | biome: ENVO:00000447; feature: ENVO:00000209|ENVO:00000569|ENVO:01000036; material: ENVO:00002151; isolation source: viral sequences binned using virsorter ...
AAAGAACAGTGATGGCAAGAAAAAGAACAATATTGGCAATTCTGCTAAGATTATGGATAATAAAAGTAATAAAACTGTAACAAAATGAAAAAACTATTGGCTGTATTGGTTTTTTTAACGCCAACAACAATATTGGCAGATATAAAGCAAGAATTTGTTACTTCAGCACAGATTACTGTAGATATGCCTTATGTAGTAACTAATAAGGTAGGAACTACATATTCTTTAAGCGGAAATAATATAACACCATCTGTAACTGTAGGAGATACCACAACATCAGGAAAGATAGGTGGGCTTAATATTAGTTCGTTAAGTAATGGCGTTCCAGCAATGCTTCAAACAGATACAACCATTACAACAGCAGGGTCAGCCTTTAGTAAAACAGAATCAGTAATAATGGGAGATGCTACACCATCTGCCGTAACTCCTAGTTCGGGAATTGCAGCATTACCAGTATTAGGTGGACAGACTACTATCGGATCAGGTGGTACAGCTGGATCTCTCGCTTTAACGTCATTGAGTTCTGGAGTCCATACCTGTACCGCTGGTGGATCGGGTACAAGTTGTATTGGATCAACTAAAGTAACAATTACCATTGACTAGACTTTGGTTATTAGTTTTATTACTATTACCTGCAAGAACATTGGCTGTTCCTGTAGTACCTCAATTTCGCACAGGAAGCTCTACAACTTCAAGTACATCTGAATCAATAATTAATGAAACGATCACAAGTCATCAATATCGCACAGGATACTCATACTCAGCATCAGGACATAATATTAAATCTGAGACAGGATATATCAACCCTACTCCTACGACTACGAATGAACAAACAGTGGGAGGAGTAAATTTTAGTTGGACTTCACCAAACTTAGAAGCTATACCTCGTTGGTCAATAAATACAGATGGAGCAGCTTTTTCAATCCAAGAAACACTAATCACACCAGGGTTGGATACGACAACAACTATAACTCGTCAAATAAATACAAGTACAACAACAGAAACGCAAACTACCTTTGGTCAGTAATTCTTGTAATCCTTTGTCCTGCAAGGGTTTTGGCTAATACAACAGTTGCAAGCCCTAGTTCCAATGCTCAAGGGGTAGTTAATAATAATGCAACGCAAATAATGCCATCAGGATTACCTCAAAACAGAATGAGTCAAGGGATTGTTTGTAGTTCTCCTAGTATGACAATCACTCCATATTTAACAGATGCTTGGTCATTTAATCGCCCCAAAGAATACGTTACAAGACAAAATATTTATGATGAAGATACTGGAGAAATTAAATATGTCCAAGAAACTCCAAGGTTTGAAAAGGATAATTACAACCTTAATTATGGAATAAGTATGCAATTTAATATTCCTCTTGGTAAGGGTGGTGCGTTATGTCATCAAGCAGCAAGAGTAAATATTGAAGCTCAAAAACTATTAATAAAGAAAACTAAAATGGAGATTAGTTTATATCGTTTGGAAATGTGTGCAAAACAAGCAAAGTTGGGAGCGACATATAAGCCTGGAACACCAGAGGCAGTTACTTGCCAAAATATTGTTGTTAATATCCCACCAAATCAAGTTATCCCACATACTCACAAATTAAAGTAGACAAGCCACGGGCTGTGGTAAAACTTGTCTAAAGAAGCAAAAGCTCGCCCTTAACTAGGGAGTGTTAGCTTTGGTTAAGAGTTCTTTTGCTTAATATTTATTATACACAAAATTTGCAGTAGACAAGCACTGGTTAAAACTTGCCTACCTAGACACCCTATCCATTGCCTTTAAAATAGGGTATTTCTATTTTACCTTATCTTTTTTCTTTGTAAGCTTTTTAACGATATTCTTAATAGCTGGTTTTATTATATTGAGAATAAGAGGAGAACTCGCAGCCACAAGGCCGATAACAGCAGTAGAGACAATAGTGCTAGGTTCTGGGATGTATTGATCGATAAAAGGAACATCTTCATAAAGAGTTATACATTCGATCTCATCATCCCCTCTTTTATGCCCGATAACACGTTCTAATCTTTTTTCGTTACGAAAATCTCCCACTCTTTGATCTTTTTTACTAGGGCAGGGTTCTAATTCAATATTTTTTTCTTTTGGTATTTCTGGTATTTCTGGTTGCTTTGATTCTGGTAAGGGTGGGGTTTCATTGTTAACAGGAACTTCTTCTGTAATGACCAAATTCTCAGGTGTATAGTCAAGAGGAATGAAACTAGGGAACGGAAAATCACACGTTGTAAATACACCATTTGGATCTTCCAGTAACAAATTACGATTACCAGTGTTCTTTATATCACGATGTTGATAGGTACAACCAGGAACATCTATATCAGGTGGCTTTGTAATAGTTAGATAATGAGGATTATAAGGCTCTGGAACGTCTGGAACGTATATCTCAGGAATATATATATCAAGTATTTCCAATTATTTATCTAAAAAAGGAATAGATTCTCCTGTTGTCTTTGGTAAAGAATTATCTAATACTTTAGGCATCATACCACTAACTCCTTCAAGAACTTTATTCATCATCTTTGTCTGGAACTGTTCTGATGTTACATATTTGTATGCAAAGTACGTTCCACCACTCATGGAGGCTACCATTACAAATGAGACGATACTCAAAATGTTAGCTATTTTTTGAAACATGGTCAAAGAAATTCTTAATAAAATGGTAGCACCACTTACTCTGATGGTACTACTTCTTCTTGTGGGGTTGATGCCTCTGTATCTAATGGCTGGCTTGCTTCGGATGTCTCTTGAATCTCAAGAATCTGTTGTTCCAAAATCTTCATCGCACCATTAATTTCATGCAGGGCAATGGTAAGGTTTTGCCTTTCAACAGCTAATTGCTGTAATCTTTCCTGTAAATTCATAATTTAGTAGAGTTTCTTACCGTCAGTAATAGCTTTATCAATAGCTGTAAAATCTTCTGATGTCCAGATTGATGTTGTATCATCTGTTTTCTTGTAATCCTTAATAATTTCAAGATGCTCTACATTACGCTTGATCTTGTCTTTATATTCATCATCAGTTTCATCTGATGTCTTGGCAGTGTTGATAACAGTTACGCTATCACCAGCAGCAGAGAAAATTGCTGCAACTTCATCTGCGGTTCTTTCTTCCATGATAAAAAAGTAGTTGTTTACAGTTTACCCTGCTTCGAGGGCTGTGACTTTTGCGGATAATTCTTGTATTGCTTTTACTAATACAGGAATCAAATTACCTTGTTTTGCTTCTAATTTTTCTGAGTTCGAGTCCATAATTAAATCAAGATAATTACAATTTTTTTGTGCTTCTTGAAGTTCTTGTGCAATAAAACCAGCACGAACTTTTCCATTAAACAAGTCAGGATCTCTTCTTTGCCATTTAAATTTAACAGGTCTAATATTATTTATAAAATCAAGTCCAACAGGTAAGTCGATTATATCTGTTTTATCTCTTTTATCTGATAATGAACTAATTGATGTTTGGTTACATCTCAAAGTTGCAGTAGAACCATTACCAAGTGTTATTTCATTACTTACAGTTGAAGAAGAAGCATCTGAGTCATGTCCTATACATACGTTAGAGCTTCCAGTTGTTATAACATCCCCTGCTGACTTTCCTATTGCTATATTATGATTTCCTGTAGTAATGCCAGCCAGTGTGTCATGTCCAAACGCATTATTTTGCACACCAGTAGTTAAAGATCTTAAGGAATCTACACCAAAAGCATTATTATTGTATCCAGTAGTCATTGAGTCTAAAGCACCGTGACCAACAGCAGTTGTAGAATATCCATCAACGTTAGCTTTCATCGCTTCATAACCAACAGCAGTATTTTGATTAGCTGTTGTACTAGCATTTAAGGCTTTTGTTCCTATGGCAACATTACGTTCTCCAGTTGTGTTTGCTCCTAATGCAGCTTCACCCACGGCTGTATTGTTAGAGGCTGTGGTATTTGCATACAAAGCAGCTTGACCTACAGCAGTGTTACTTCCTCCAGTTGTACTTGATGTTAAAGCCGTTTCTCCAACAGCAGTATTATTACCTCCTGTAGTATTAGCATCTAAAGTATTAGCACCTACCGCTACGTTTGCTCCTCCAGTTGTAATTGCTAATAACGCTGAATTTCCAACGGCTGTATTATTACTACCAGTAACGGCTGTACTACCTGTAGCTCCTAAAGTAGAATTACCTATTGCTGTATTACCAGATCCAGTTGTTAGAAGATAAGCAGCATAAGAACCAATAGCTACAGTATTAGCAGCTGTAGTTACTTTTTCTCCAGCTGCATAACCTACAGCTGTGTTTGTAGAACCAGTTGTGTTCTCCATTAAAGCATTTCTTCCTACAGCAGTGTTATATGAAGCACCTACATTTGCACTTAAAGCAGCTCTACCAACAGCAGTATTATATTGTCCTGAAGTATTTGCATCTAAAGCTAAAGATCCTACAGCTACGTTCTGAGCTCCAATTGTGTTTACTTTTAATGCACTATGACCTACAGCAGTGTTATCAGAAGCTGTTGTGTTTGCTCCTAAAGCACTATGACCGACTGCGGTATTGTTATCTGCGGTTGTATTAGCGTCTAATGCACTTGTACCAATAGCTGTATTGTTATCACCAGTGGTATTTGCAAGTAATACATTTACACCCACTGCTACGTTCTGACTTCCTGTTGTATTACCACTTAAAGCTTGAGAACCTACGGCTGTAAGGTTACTAGCTGTAGTATTAGCATCTAACGCATTATAACCTATAGCTGTATTAGCTGCTCCAGTTGTGTTTAATTTTAAAGCGTGTCTGCCAACAGCAGTGTTGTCATTAGCCGTTGTGTTTGATAGTAAGGCATCTTTTCCTACAGCTACGTTGTACGCTCCAGTTGTGTTTGCTTCTAGGGAGTGATAGCCTACCGCAGTATTATCATTTGCAGTAGTATTTCCTGACAAAGCCCCCTCTCCACAGGCAGTGTTCTGTGAACCTGTTGTATTAGCATCCAAGGCGGCTTGACCTACAGCTACATTCAATGTGCCAGTGGTGTTTAATAATAAAGAATCCTTACCCACCGCAGTATTTTTTTCTCCTGTCGTGTTTGCTCCTAAAGCACTTCTTCCTACTGCTACGTTATCATCCGCAGTTGTATTTTTTTGTAAGGCATTAACTCCTATTCCTGTGTTGTTACTACCTGTAGTGCAATCATCTAAAGCTTCAGAACCAAATGCAGAGTTTGAATTTCCAGTAGTTAGAGTATCTAAAGCTTCACCACCTACAGCAGTATTAGATGACCCAGAGGTTAAAGCAGTTAAAGTATTTATTCCCACCGCTACATTATATGTTCCAGTAACAGAAGCATCTAAAGCAGTTACACCTAAAACAGTATTACTTGCAACAGAATTTGCTCCTTTACCAATACTTACTCCATTTATTGTTGCATCAGCACTTGCAGTTAATGAACCATCTAAACCTCTTAATGTAATCCATGCATTATCAGCACTATTACGCATTTTTAACAAAGAGTTAGAAGTATCAGCCCACAACATATAGGCAGCAGTAGTACTAGGTGCAGAACTAGAGCTGTTATTTGTTAATACTGCCTGTAATACGTTATTAATATCAGCCCTAACATTAGCTCCTGTAGAGTTGTCTATTACATAATCGTGAGTAGCCATTACTTAGTCCATTTTTTTATTTAAGTATATCCTAATCTAGTTTTTTTAACTACCACGACCAAAGCCTACAGCAGTATAACTAAATGTTTTATTCTGTACAGCATTACCTGCATTAGTAAATTTTATTGTAAAACCACTACCAGAAATATTAGTAATTTCAAATTTATCCGTACCACCTAAATCATTAGCAGTAATACCAATACTAGGCAGTTGTGAACCTGCTGACACATCAGTACCACTAGCACCTGTAAAAAAGGCATGATCAAAAGTTACAGCAAGTCCAGATGCAGATGTGCCAGATGCAATATTAGATTTTTGTTCTGTTCTTCTATCTAATTGTGCTGTATATCCTAATTGATCTATTTCTATAGATTGTGCAGGGTCATCTGTATCCATTTCACATCTAAATTTAAATCCTCTACCTATGTGTGTACCATTTGCAAATGTATTAAATGTTTTGCCAGAGAAATCACTATCTTGGTAACTTGACCCATTAGAAGGTGCTGCTGTAGTTGTAGCAACTAATAATTTAGCGTTTACATCAAATGCAGTAGCAGCATCAAAGTCTGTCCATGTATCTATATTGGCTGTTCTTTTATCAATTAAATCATTAGGGTAAAAACCTTGTGTAACAAAATGTCTGGTTAATCTCAATGGGTGTGTAGAACCTAAATCTAAAATACTTGCAAAATCATAACTTCCACCTGTAATATCAACAGCACCTAAGAAATCAAAGTCTGCTATTGCATCAAAATCTGTAACAGTATCTAATGTTTCTAATGATCCTAAAACAAGGCCATTTACATCATCACTATAAAAACAATCAACTTTTGTACCGCCAAAAGGAGGTGAATCTGTATCTTCTCTATCTGTAAATGTAACAAGTTTAGGAAATGGATCTGGATTAGTAACAACTACAGATGCTTCACCACTACTTAACCTACCGCCATCATCTTTAAATTTTAAAATATATTCACCATCTACAGCAGGTACTAAAGTTTCTGATACGTTACCAGGTAGTGCAGGGATAATATCAACAGAATTAGTAAAAGTACCATTACCATTAGTTAAATTACTATGCCTTACTACTACGTTTCCACCATGCGTAACATCAATATCTGTAGCTTGATTAAAACGTAGTCTAAGAAATTGATCTGATACTGGTTCAACAAGTAATCCTGTAACATCCTGTGGAACTGCTGTCTTACCTACAGCTTCAAACTGTATAGAACTAGATGAGGCTGATAATTGATCTAAAACATTATATGAGAACACTTGGATCGTATAAGTTCCCTTCCTACTATTCATTATTTCAAAATCAGGTCTTGATACCTTTTCACTTACAAAATTACCATTCTCGTATCTGTAGTTCACCTGATATTGCACAACACCTACAATTGGCTGCCAACTAATTACAATCTTTGATATAGCTTGATTATTAATAGGAAATATTTTTTCTACTGCATTTAATCCATCAGGTGGTGCTGTTAAATCATTTAATTTAGATACATTTCTTGCAGGTAAGGACTCACCATCTTCTATAAATGCATATTTACCTTCTACATATGAAAGTGCTGTTATTGAATAATTAATTCCATCTTGTTCTTCTACCGTTATTACTCTAAATAATTGTGATTGCACAGTTACGTTAGATATCATCCAAACAGTATTAACATTAGGTGTTTGTGAAAATGCAGTATCAACTGTTATTACGCCATTAGATACAGAAGATATATCTCTACTTTCTGCTGTCCCATCTGGCAATATTAAAGATAATGTTGCATCACCAACAGGATTACCACTGCTATCAACTGCAAAATCTGTAGCCTCTGTGTCATCAACAGTAACAACAGTTGTAGAAGCTACAGCAGATAATCTGCCACCTCTTCTAATACCTGCTCTAACAGGATCATTTATTTCAATGATTGCACCTGGTCTTACAACTGCACCAGAATCTATTGATGTAGAAAACGCAACTACCTCTGATTCATTTTGCTCTGCAAATAATACTGCCTTGCCTAATCTTCTTGCCTGTCCTCTTGATGTACAGGCAAAAGCTTTTATCTGTTTTACAACTGTACCTATTTTAGATATTGCGGTAGTATCTTCTACAACTTCATAGTCAATCTCTTGACTATCCATATTAAAGTAAGCAACAGATACAACACTATGTCTTGTTTTTAAACTACTGCCAGAATAATTAAATCCTTCTTCTGTTACGTTTGCCAAGTTAAACAAATAACTAGCATCAGCAGGTTTATCTTGTGTGATTGTTATTGTTCCAGCAGACCATATAGGCATACATCTCATAACACCTGACAAAGAATTTATAAGGTCAAACGCTTCTTGAGGACTTTGTATATTAACATTACAACTAAATCTAGGTTCAAAGCCACCTAATCCATCATCTACAAGAGTATTAGCAAACTTACTAGAAGCTACAAAACTAAATAAATCTAATGAACTGTCTGTTATATGATCACCAAAACCATATCTTGTATTAGTTAAAAGATCTAAGAGTATCATTGCTGGACAAGAAGTCCATACGGCAGCACCCATTACTCCGTTAAAGATATAACCATCTGGATATACTATTCTGCCATTTGTACTGTCGATACTTGGCGTACCAGAACTAGATGCACCTGCACCTGGTATTCGTACTTTTATGCCCCTAATTCTAAATTTACGTCTTGGTATTGCACTAAATTGCATAGAATCTAGCCTTATTGAGCTATATGCACTATTTAAATATGTAGATGCATCATCAATTATCTCCCCAAAACTAGTCCACTGAAAACTGTCTCTTAGGTTAGTATCAGTGCTATCTGCGGTAACTCTGCTTACTCTTATATCAACAGGAAATGCTCCAGTTATATTTACACGATAATCTTTTTGATATTGATCTCCACTTCTTCCTTTTATAGTGTCAGTGATTAAATCTGTAAAACCACCAGAATTATATTGAACAGCTACCTTTAACTGAACAGAAGAACCTAATAAATCTCCAGCATCCGTAGCTTTTTGTAGTTGAGGAAATGTAATTGATACTTTTACAGCATCAACATTGGTATTTGTAATCTGACGAGTAACAGGAGTGCTTGCTGTTACGTCTACACCAACACTTGTTGTAGATACACTGCTTTCAATTCCAGCTATTTTTGTCTGACTACCAGTACCAAAACGTGGTATAAATTTTACATCTTGATAATTAAAATCTACAGTTTGTGGATCTGTAGAATCTGCACTAGCCCTAAGTACAGGTGTGTCATTTAGGAAAACATCTTTTAACGCAGCATTATTATATGCTGTTGTACCTTTTGTTCTACCTTCTTTGGATGCTGTTGCAAAGCCTTCTATCTCTCCCTCTGATACAAGATCAAGAAACGTAGCAAACTGTCTACTGTGTAAAGTATCAGGTTCTCTAGTTGGCTGTGGAGGTGATGGGGGTGGATCATTACCTTTCGCACCTCTGATAAGATGTTTTTTTTCAATCATGCCTGTACCTGCTCCGTATCTACAGAACCACTGATTACCACTGAGCCAGTAAAGATTTCTCCGAAAACCAAAGGTACTGGAGTTCCACTACGCCCTGTCTGCTGCGTCCCTCCAAAACTAAATGATAGCCTTGGATCTTGACTATCTTCATATGCTGGTACATCTGGTAATGGAAACAACATATCTGAGACACCAGATAAAACTAAACTAGCACCAACACCAGCAACCATTTTTGTCATAAAACCAACTTTTGCTAATGAACCTGCTTTTATACCAGCACCTAAACTTAGACCACCAGATGCAACTGGCATCAAGAATGCTATACCTATCAATGCAGCACCTAGCAATATTTTCCCAAACCCACGACCTGCACCAGTTATCACAGGAACAAAATGTATATCTTCCTGTCCTATAGGATGTAATATCTCAGTTTCATCAACAGCATAGTCACCCACTTTGACCTGATAATATCTAGGGTTCATATATTTTTCTATACCTGCAAAATTATTAACAAGAAAACTTACAGCTTTCTGTAAACTATCAACCTGTACTTCAAATTCTTTATGACCTACAAACTCTGCAAGTTCACCATATAGCTTTATTTTACGCAGCATAACGATACCTCTTACCAGTGCATTTTAATAACCATTGTGAATATGGTTCTCTACAAGATAGTCTATCGGTTAAATGATGTAATACCTCATCTCCTAAAAAAATAGCTACATGATTTAGCGTTGAATCCAATATACTCATTAATAAAACATCACCACTTTGTAATTTTTCATTTGGCTCTAGTTCTCTAAATCCTGTTAGTTGTGCGTACTGTTCAAATAATGGTTTTTTCATAAATTCTTCTGGTGTTATAGGTCTTTCATAGTCAACAAGATTTATACCTTTTTCTTTTTTATAATAATCTCTTACCAATGACCAACAATCTGTAACGCCCCATACCCATTGCCTACCAAGTAATGGTGCTTCGTAACCTTGTGGCTCATAATATCCCCACTTTTGTGTTTTAGGATTAACAATATGCCAAGGTAATTTACTATGTTCACAGGCAACCATATCTGCCTGGCTTGCTACTGGTGGTGTTGTCGGATGACTATGAACAACAGCAGTTACCTCTCCTAAATTAGATGCTTTTACATAATCTTCTGGATCAAGAATAAAACATTGATGGGCTGTCATTGATAAATTACGACAAGGAAAATATCTTTCTTTACCACGAATGTTTAACAGAAGACCAACGCATTCTTTTGGATCTTCCTGTATTGCATGATTGAGAGCAGCTTCTTTCCAATTCATGTTTGTATCGTACCAATAGAAGGAAACTCTGCTCTAGTACATTGTCTTTTTGGCGCACGAATACCAGCAAGGTCAAATACGGCAGCCAACTCAAACTGTACAAACTCTCTATTTTCTGCTGATTTTCTATCAATTTTATATATCTCCTGTGGAAACTCTGCTGTAGCATCTGGCGTACCATAAGGGTTTACATTTTCTGGAAAATTAACAGCATCAATAAATCTAGCAAGTGTTCTTATCCTTGTTACTGTTGCACCTGTAAGATCATTACCTGAGGTTGTGCTGTTTACATTTAACAATATTGCTGTAATAGTTCCTAATGCGTTACTAACAGTAAGAGTAGGTCTTGGTAATTGACCTTTTTGAAAAGCAAAACCCTCTGCTTGTATAGGAAATCTTTGATATGTATTACCTGCCCAAACTATCTCACCATTATTATTTAATGTAGATCCAGCATGGAACCTGTATACAGTAGATGCACCATGTAATGTACTGTCTAATGTAAGAGTAAAAAGTTCTATTATTGATGACGGATTTATATTTTGTAAATCACTAACAATAGCAGAACTACTCATGGTTCAAACACCTCTCTAAATGTTGCATTTATTGTTGCTCTGTTAGCAAAGTTAACTTGTTTACTCCACTGATCACAAACATACTTTCTTGCAGCAGGTAATGTAATAGAGACATTGCCACTATTAGATGCACTGGCAGCAGCATTAACTGTAAATATATTTCTGTCAGTTACTGATTTAACAACAAATGTACCATCAACAGCAGAACCTGATGTGTAATCGATTGTAAGAACATCGTTTACTGCAACACCATGATCTGTGATAGTTATAGTTACTGTTGTAGCTGTCTGCGAGTAAGTACCTGTTTTTGTAAAACCTTCTGATGGTGGGCTATATGTAAAACTTGTACTGTTGTTAGCCTCAGTACGCAAAAATGCTTCTATAACATCTGATTCTGTTTCTGTTATATTTTGCCATGTAAGGTCATATGTTTCTGGGTTTTGATGACTAGCAAGACCAAATAATATTCTATGCTCATAACCATCTGCATATTTAACAATACGAGTATTTGGTTGTGACTTTTTTGTAAAACCAAATGAAGCTTCAATGCTTGGAAAGGTAGCCATTATGCAAGTAAACCTCCAGGTCGTTTTTGTTTAATAAGTTCTGATTCTATTGCTGCTGATAGTGCCATACCAAGAGCCTTACCATCAGCCTCGTCACCTTCTACAGATGAACCAGAAGCATCTACATTTACAACTATATTAGTAGCTCCACCAGAAGCCTCAACCCCTAAGTTACCAGAACGCCCACGTTTTAAAGGTAGTATAGCCTCTGCACCTGCCTCGCCCATAAGTCCAAAATTACCATAACCTCCAGAACCATATTTAAATAGTGTAGGCTGCGAAACTATTCCCCCTTTTGCAAACTTTTTTAAACCTTTATTGTATACATTACCTTTTGCATTAAAACTTGCCATTGTAACTTCACCTGTTCCAGCAGCAGAACTTGTTGATCCAAAGCCTGGAAATATAGCACCAATAATTGGAGCAATAATAGCTTGTCGTATAGCTATTCTTGTAATATCTGCAATAATTGATCTTGCAAAATCAGCAAAATTTAATTTACCTGTCATTACAAAATTTACAAGTGCATCTTCCATGCCTTTAAAAGCTGACACTGTTGCATCTTGTATTTGTTTATTCATATCACTAATACTTTGCACATAAGTTTGCATACCAGCTTTCATGCTTTCAAGTGTAGACATACTTTTTACAAACTTTTTGTCTTCGTTTTCTATGCTTTCTTCGTCTAATCTATTTTGCTCTGCTTTTAAATCATTAAGTTGTCCTTGTGCAATCGAAAGTTGATTAAGTGCTTGTGCTTTTAAATTTCTATTTCTAGGACTATCATCTAAACCACTAACTCTCTCAAACTTTTTTTGTGCTTTTGCAACAGCGGACTCTGCTTTGGATATAGCATTTTCTAAACCTATACCCATAAATTTTTTAAAAGCTGTTATTGCATTATTAATAATTCGCACGATGTCACCAAACACTGCTTGAAACTCTGCACCGATAGGTCTTAACAAATCACCTAAATTATCTTTTAAATTACTAATTTCTGTTTGTAATCTATCCCCTGCTGATTCTGGTGCTTGTGCAAGAATTTTTGCATTCTCTCCATACTCATCAAATAATTTTTGACTAAATCCTAAGAAATCTTCAAGTGTTACTTTTCCTTGCTCTAATGCTTTATCTAATTCAGCAGGTGTTTTACCCATTGATTCTGCAAACAATGTAAAAGCCCCAGGCAAGCGTTCACCGAGTTGTTGTCTGAGTTCTTCTGCCGATACCTTACCTTTTGAGAAGACCTGTGATGTTGCTCGCATCGCAGATTTCATATCTTCTAGCGATCCACCAGTACCTCTTATTCCAGATGCAATAGCTAAAAATGATTCTTTTGCATCATCTACAGATAGACCAGCACCTTTAACAGAAGCAGTAAGTGATGTAAATTGTCTAACAATTACATCTTGTGGTATTGCTAAATCTTTTGACGTTTTTGCTAAAAATGCCTGTGCTTTGTTGTATTCATCAGTGTTACCTATAACTAATTTTAATGCTTTTCTTTGCTTTTCTAAAGCAGCATCATATTGTGCTACTTCTGCTAATGCACCAGTAAACTGTCCTACTTGTGCGCCAATAGCACCACCAACTAATGCACCAGGTGCGCCTCCTATTATTCCACCAATACCTGCACCAATTGCACCTTCTGCTCCACCAAAAACACCAGCACCTGCTATTGCACCTCCTATCTGTGCCATCCCTTTTAGACTACGACCTTTTCTAGCTGTTGTATTTAACTTTCTAAGTCTTGCTTCTAACCTTTCTGCATTTCGTGTAGCAATCTTAAATTCATTGCTTCCTATTTTTACTGATCTAGCTAATTGTCTATAAGAGTTAGCAAGATTTTGTGTACCAGCAATAGTTTGTGTGGCTGTTTTTTTCTGAGCAGCAAGATGACCTGTTAGTCTTCTACTACTTTTACCAACAAGTGTTGTATTGTTATTTAATTTTATTAAATTATTTTGAAGACCACGCAGTTTATCTACACCTTCTAACTGTAATAAAAATTTTAGTTTTGTTTCTTTATTCATTACTTTTTATCCTTCTGCATCAGTTTCAATGCTTCGTATTCCATTACTTGTATTCCTTCAAACATAGCAACAGAATCTTTAACTGTATATATTTTACACAAGTATTCCAAAGATTTATAGTTTATGCCAGTTAATCCAGCCATACTGACATACCATTGCGTAGATAGCTTCCAAAACATATTAACAATCTCTCTGTTATCTTCCCAAACAATACAATCAGATGTTCTTTTGTTTTTTTTCTCGGCTGCGATTTGTTCTTCTGTAGCACCAAATGCTTTTAATGCCTCAACAGTTTCATCTATAACTTCTCCCTGCACCCAATACTTCGCAACCTCTCTTAGTTTTTTTCAGAAGCTCCTCTCATGCTTTCACCAAAAGCTTCAATAATACCTTTAACAATAAAATGATTGTCAGTTAACGCCTCAAAGTTTTCATCATTAAATGGTATGTCATTACCATCATCATCCTTTATACCTGACCAACCAACTAGTACACTTTTTACGAAGTCCTCATCATCTTGTTCCTCAACAAGTTTTGCAAAAGCTTTACGACCAATATTCTTAAATTTAGCCGTAAATGTCTCTTGCTTAAATTTACCTTTATCAGGTGTCTCTACAGTAACTTGCCAATCGTACTCAGCAATTTTTTTAAAGACTAATGCCATAAATTAAGTCATTACAATACTTAGCTCATTATTACCTGCTGTTGTAGGTAATGCCAAGTAGGGTAAACTCAAGCTATTGACCCCGCCAGTGTCTC
>VTLG01004750.1_pt1 | contig 14384 bp, 16 predicted proteins | sample 4694571 | NCBI WGS metagenome assembly VTLG01 (sample SAMN12604809, study PRJNA352737) | marine metagenome | biome: ENVO:00000447; feature: ENVO:00000209|ENVO:00000569|ENVO:01000036; material: ENVO:00002151; isolation source: viral sequences binned using virsorter ...
TATAACACCTGATCTTATTGGAGATAATCAACCTGATTTTCAAGATGAAGTTACATTAACTTATGCTGGATCTACAAGAGTAGGACAGATAGTTAATATAGATACAAGACAAGGTGGACAGACTTATTTGTTTACTTTACTAGTGAGGTTCTAATGGCTATAGGTAGAAGTATTGAAAATATAAGTAAAGATCTTACTGGTAATTTGGAAAGGGATTTGAATACTTTAGTAAGAGTAATTATTACTGATTTATCAACTGAAGAATATAGTGCTGTTGATACTGGATTTTTTGCTTCTAGTTGGACAGCTAGTACACAAAGACCTAGACCAGATCAATCAAGAAAAGATTTTGCTCCGTGGAGTAATATTAAACCTTCAAGAAATGGCACAAAAGCTCCAGGTGCAGTAATTGAACCTAGATTTCTTGATACACTTTCATTTAATTTCAAACCTTTTTCAAAAGTATTTGTTGGTAATAGATCGGAATACGCAGCTAGAGCTTTAGCTTCTCCTAGAAGCGGAGTTCCTCAATATGTTCAAGGCGAACTTAGTCAGTTAATAAATAAAGTATTTACAGATAAACCAAAACTAGGTGTTGGTACATTTGGAACAGGAGTTAAATATGAGTCTAAGAATGTAAGAGATCTAAAAGGTGTTGGTTTGTTTGGTGGAACTGATGACGCATTTGTTGATTACACTAATCCATGACTTTAGTTAATACCAGAGCAGCTTTTGAAAAAGCAGTGACAGATGCAGTTGCAGCAGTAGACGCAACTGTTGAAATGGTTTATGACAATATGGTTTATAAAACTCCTGGTAAAACTAAAAAATATATTGTTATGTCTGTTGATTTTGCACAGGCAACAACTCAAACTCAAGGTGCATCACAGGATTTTTATTCTGGTGTTATTCAATGTAATATTTATGTTCCAAGAGGAAAAGGTAGTTCAATTTTATCTGCATTAGGCGAGGCAGTTATTGATGGACTTACTTCTGTTAATGCTTCTAATTATACTGATACATTCAGTTGTACTCCAAGAGTTCTTGATGTTGTTGGAGTTACACCGATTGAACGTGATGATTCTTCACATTTTTTAGGCTTAATATCTTGTCAATTTACTGCCAACGCTTAGTATAATGATGATAGCTATACATTAACATGACTAGAGCAGTTGATCTTTTAAAGAACAAGTTTGGAGTTTCTCAACTTTATAAACACGATGTAATTAAAGATGATGAGGTTATTCTTTCTGTTTATTGGCATCCATTAACTATTGCTGAAAGAGAATCTATTACAAAAAAATCAGATAGTAATGATCCAAATGATTTTGCATTAGCTCTTATGATAGAAAAATCATTAGATAAAGATGGAGCAAGACTTTTTCAAGATGGAGATAAGGCTTCATTAAGAAGAGAAGTTGAAGCAAATATATTACAAGAAATACAATTAGCCATGATTGAAGCTGGACAAACCAGAGGAGTTGAACAGGCTAAAGCCGAATTGAAAAGCTAATAATGATTGGCAGTTTTTATTTTCTTTAGCAAAAGAATTAGGAAAAACTGTTGCTGAACTCTCAGAAACTTTAACTGTTGAAGAGATGATAGGTTGGGCTGCTTTTGCAGAAATAGAGCATGAAGAAATGAAAAAACAACAAGAACAAGCACAAAGAGTTAGTGCTTTAAAAGGCAAAAGAAGGTAATATAGAGAAAATGTTTTAATTTTTATAGCAAGTGGCTAATTATAACGTAGATATTGCTGTTGCTATTAAAGGTGCAGAAAAGATAAAAAGCCTTAGAAAAGAAACACAAGGATTAAATAGAGATGTAAATAAATTTAATAGAGAAATAAATAAAAATATGGGGATGAAGAAAGGAAGTGTAGTAAATAATTTTAATAATTTATCTAAAGAAGTTACCAAAGCAAGAACAGTTTTAAATAAAGCTGCTATTGATACTAAAGCCTTTGATGATGCAGTAAAAAATGTTGTCAAAGTTGAGGAAGAATTTAATAAAGAATTAAAAAAAAGAGATAGAGCTTTAAAAGTACAAAGAATTGCACAAAAACAAGGCATTTCTTTAAAAAAAGCAAGTATATTGCTTACTAAACAGGAAACTGAAGCCGAAGCAAAATTAGCTGCTCAAAAAGCAAAAACTGCAAGAGCAGAAAGAAGAAAAAGAATAGGAGGAACTATATCTAGTGCAGCTATTGGTGGAGCCTTTCCTTTATTATTTGGACAAACAGGAGCAGCAGCAGTTGGTGGTGGACTTGGTGGACTTGCTGGTGGAGCTATAGGTGGTCAATTTGGTTTTGCGTTATCTATTGTTGGTACTGCAATAGGTTCTGCTATTGATAAAAATGATAAATTCAATCAATCACTAGCTGTTTTAAATGTTCGTTTTTCAGACGTAAGCGGTAGTGCTCAACTTACTTCAGAGGATATTGATAAAGTTGCCAAACGTCTAAGAATTACAAAAGAAGAGGCTTTTGGTGTATTAGGAGCATTTGCACAATTTGGTTCTGGAAGTATTGCAAAATCTTTGACAGAAATTTTTGGTGCTGATGCTGGAGCATTTGATAGTATAGCTACTGCAAATAGACAAGCTGAGTTAGCTAATAAAATTTTTGAGGCTAGAACAAAGATAGGTAATGAAGTTGCTACGCAATTATTAAATCAAAATTTAATAACTGATAGTGCAACTATTGAATTAGCATTGGCAGAAGCCAGAGCAAAAGCAGAAAATGATATTGCTGTAGCTCAAGCAAAACAAATAAAATTTTCAGATAAAGCTAGAGATTTAGCTGAAGAGTTATTATTCAGAGGAGGTGGCGATCCATCAAGATTTGGAGAAAATAGAGCAAATAAATTACAAAAAGAGTTTGAAGAGGGTAGAAATAAGAGAATGAAAGATTTTAAAGAAGCATTAGAGCAAGTAAGAGAAATGCTTGGTCTTGTTAATGAAGCCAATAATCAGTTTGGACAATCAGGAGTATTAGCAATGTCAGCAATAAATGATAAGGTCAAAGATTTGCAAGATGAACTTAAAAAATTAGCAAGTCCAATTAGTTTGGCTATCGGGTTATCAGATACAATGGCAAACTCATTTGAAAATTCTTTCAAAGGAATTATTAGAGGAACAATGACAGTTGCAGATGCGTTTAGAAATATGTTAAATCGTATTGCAGATCATTTCTTAGATACTGCTGCAAGAATGTTAGCTAACCAGTTTCAGCAAGGAATATTAGGTTTATTTAGTAATTTGTTTTCACCTGCACCTATAAAAGATGTTCAAGGTAGCTTTATGCCTTCTAACCCTAATTTTAGAGGAGCTAGAGCAGAAGGTGGTTCTGTAAAAGGTGGTAGCAGTTATCTTGTAGGAGAACGTGGTGCTGAATTATTTACCCCAGGTGTTTCAGGAATGATTACACCAAATCATGCTCTTGGAGGTTCAACAAGTATTGTAGTAAACGTAGATGCTTCTGGTTCTAATGTAGAAGGAGATGAAGATGAAGGTAGAGCATTAGGTATTGCATTATCAGCAGCTATAGAGACAGAATTAATTAAACAAAAAAGACCTGGAGGTTTACTTGCATAATGGCTACTTTCCCATCAATCACACCAACTTACGGACAGCAAAAAAGATCCGCACCAAATACTAGAACAGTTCGTTTTGCTGATGGCTATGAACACAGAATATTATTTGGACTTGCTGCCCATCAAAATCCTAAGATATTTAATTTTACTTTCAATGTATCGGAAACGGATGCGGACACCATAGAAGGATTTCTTGATAGTCGTGCAAATGATAGTGCCAGCTTTACTTTTACCCCACCAGGAGAAGGGTTTACCAAAACAGGAACTTACTCTCAATCAGGTACTACAGTAACAATCACGATTACAAGTCATGGTGTGGCTGTAGGAGATGAACTTACTATTGATTACACTTCTGGATCTGCAACTGATGGTACTTTTCTTGTTGCTTCTGTTACTGATTCAAACATCTTTACTGTCACTGCTGCTGCCAGTGCTACCAATAGTGGGAATGTTTCTATCACCTTGTCTGGTGCTGGCAAATATGTCTGTGAATCTTGGAATAAATCTATTCCCTACAATAATCGTGCCACAATACAGGCAAAATTTAGAGAGGTGTTTGAACCATGAGTAGTGCTTCTGTTGTTAGTGATCTACAAAGTATAAATCCATCAGCAATAATAGAACTTTTTACTCTTACAACTACAGCAGCATTGCATGGATCAGCTACAACTCATAGATTTCATAATGGAACAAGTCTCAAGGATAATGGTGAAATAGTTTGGGCTGGTGATACATACCAAAGATTTCCAATACAGGCAGAAGGTTTTGCTTTTAGGAAAGGACAACTACCCAGGCCTACCTTGACTGTCAGTAACGCATTAGGAACAATTACAGCTATTCTTTTGAATGTAAATGAAACTACAACTGGAAATGATTTAACTGGTGCTACTGTAACTCGTATTAGAACTCTTGCTAAGTTTCTAGATGCTGTAAACTTTCCTAGCAATGTGAATCCGTATGGTACACCAGATCCTAATGCAGAGTTTCCGCAGGAGATTTACTCAATTGATCGTAAGTCAGCAGAAAATAGAGAAGTTGTTACTTTTGAACTTGCAGCAGTATTAGACTTAGCAGGTATTCGTGCTCCTAAAAGGCAATGCACAAGAGCAGAGTTTCCTTCTATTGGAACTATTAACGGATGAATTGGAAAGACGCTGCATTGGTTCATGCGAAAGACCAAGACCCCAAAGAATCTGTTGGATTATTAGTAAATATCAAAGGCAAAGAAAGATATTTCCCTTGTAATAATCTTGCTATGACTGCTCATCAATGTTTTATCCTTGATCCAGTTGATTATGTAAAAGCATCAAATCAGGGAGATATTGTTGCTGTTGTTCATTCTCATCCTGTCACTCCACCAGTTGCTAGTCAGGCAGATAAATTAAGCTGTGAACAAAGTAAACTTCCGTGGCATATTGTTAATCCAAAAACAGAGCAATGGGGATATTACGAACCATCAGGATATAAAGCACCTTTATTGGGTCGTCCGTGGGTTTGGGGTGTCACTGATTGTTGGTCTTTAGTTAGAGATTGGTATAAACAGGAGAAAGGTATTGAACTTAGAGATTGGGAAAGACCTTTAACACCAGAAGAGTTTTTAAAAGATCCAATGTTTGAAAGATGTGCATGGAGAACTGGTTTTAGACAGTTGAGACAAGAAGAAAAGTTAGAGAATGGTGATTTATTATTTATGTCAATCATGGCAGATGGATTAAATCACGTTGCTTTGTTTCTTGATGGTGAAGTATTACACCATTTAACAGATAGACTTAGTTGTAGAGAATCTTATTCTGAATGGTTACTAAAATGTACAGGAGGGAGGTATCGCTATGCTTCGTAAGATAAAACTATATGGAGAACTGGCAGAGTTTGTTGGTCATAAAGAATTTGAAGTACAGGTAGATAGTCTTGCAAAGGCAGTAAGTTTTTTAATTAATAATTTTGAAGGCATAGATAAATTTATGAGTCCAAAATATTATCAGGTAAAAGTTGGTAATTATGAAATAGATGAATCAGAACTTACTTATCCGATAGGGCAAGAAGATATACATTTTATTCCTGTTATTGTAGGTGCTGGAGGTGGAACTAGAAGGCTTTTACTTGGTGCTGCTTTAATTGGAGTGGGAGTGTTATCTGGAGGAGCTACTTTTACTGCTTCTGGTTTTACAGGAACAGGCTTTTTAGGTGGTACAACAGCAGTATTAGGTAATGTAGGAATAGGATTAGCTATTGCAGGTGTAAGTGAAATGTTATTTCCTTTGCCAAAACCAAAAGAGTTTACATCTGAGCAAGATCCAAAATTATCTTTTAATTTTTCTGGAACGCAGCAGACAAGCAGGGCAGGCACGCCAGTTCCTATAGTTTATGGTGAAATTTTTACAGGAAGTGTTGTAATAAGTGGAGGAATAGACACTGAGCAGGTACAAGCATGACAAAAGATCCTAAATTAATTAGAGGTGCTGGTGGTCCTCCCCCGCCTCCACCTCCAAGACAACCAACAAGAACTCCTGATACTTTACACAGTAAGCAGTTTGCTACTTTTCTTGATCTTATTTCTGAAGGAGAGATAGAAGGTTTCGCTTCTCCATCAAAGGAAGGTCTAACAAAAGGAACTACTGCATATACAAACGCATCACTAAAAGATGTATTTTTGAATAATACTCCTGTTTTAAAAGCAACTGCCAGTTCATCTAGTCCTGCCACAAACGATTTTAATTTTCAAAATATTTCTTTTGTTTCACGTTTCGGAACGTCTAGTCAGACCAAGATTCCTGGAATTGAAACCAGCCAATCTATTACTCCTGTAGGTGTAACTGTAACAGTAGATTCACCTGTGACAAGACAGGTAACTAATACAAATGTTGATGCAATAAAGGTATCAATAACATTTCCACAGCTACAAAAAGCAACAAGTGAAGGTGATTTATTAGGTTCTTCTGTCCAACTAAAAATTGCAGTTCAATATAATTCTGGTGGTTTTACTGATGTTATAACAGATACGATTACAGGTCGTACCGCAGACTCATATCAAAAAGATTACAGAGTAAATATTACAGGTTCTTTTCCTGTCGATATAAGAGTTATTAGAGTTACAGCAGATAGTACAGATACATCTCTTATAGATGCTTTTCAGTTCACAAGTCTTACAGAAATAGTTGATGAAGCATTTACTTATGACAACAGTGCTTACAACTCAATAAGGTTAGATTCGCAGCTATTCAGTTCTATACCAGCTAGAAAATTTAGGATCAGAGGTATAAAAGTAAGGATTCCAGGTGCGGGTGCTAGTGGATCGGGTACACCAACAGTAGATAGTGCCACTGGTCGTATTGTTTATCCAACTGGCTATATTTTTAATGGAGTCATGGGTGCTGCGACTTACACTAACTGTCCAGCGATGTGCCTATTGGATTTACTTACCAATACAAGATATGGGTTTGGAGATCATATAACAGATAGTAGTTTAGATTTATTCTCTTTTGTTAATGCAAGTAAGTTTGCCAATACTCTTGTTGATGATGGAAGAGGAGGACAGGAAGCCAGATTCAGTTGCAATGTAAATATACAAAATTCCAGTGAAGCATTTGATCTGATAAATGAACTTGCAGGTGTAATGCGTTGTATGCCGATATGGTCTGCTGGAACAATAACAATGACACAAGATAAACCAACAGATGCAAGCTATTTATTCAACTTGGCTAATGTAGGAGAAGCAGGGTTTAGCTATTCGGGTAGTAGTTTAAAAACTAGATCCAGTGTCGTTTCCGTGTCTTACTTCAATATGGATTCACAGGAAGTGGATTTTGAAGTCGTAGAAGATAGCACTTTAATAAGTAAGATCGGAACTGTTGTGAAACAGGTGAAAGCATTTGCCTGTACTTCAAGAGGGCAAGCTGCAAGATTGGGTCGTGCAATACTCTTCAGTGAAGCCAATGAAACTGAAATCTGTACATTTACAACATCTATAGATTCTGGTGCAGTAGTAAGACCTGGTGCTGTTATTGAGATAAATGATCCAGTAAGAGCAGGAGTTAGAAGAGGTGGGAGGTTGAAATCTGTTACTTCAACAACTGTTGTAACTGTAGATGATACGACTGCAACAGATTTTGCGCTAGATGCTAGTGGTAATCCAGTAGGAAATGCAACTTTAAGTGTAGTTTTACCTGATGGAACAGTTGAAAGTAAGACAATATCATCTGTCTCAAATGGTACTGTTACTGTTAGTTCTGCATTTTCTCAGACTCCTAATGTAAATACAGTCTGGTTAATCCAAAACTCTACAGTACAGGCACAGTTATTTAGAGTTATAAATGTACAGGAACAGGACGGAATAAATTATGCGATTACTGCTTTATCTTATGTCAATGAAAAATATGCTTTTATAGAAGATGGTTCTGCCTTACCAGCTAGAGATGTTACCAAATTAGATGAATTAACAAATCCTCCTGTTGGTTTAGTTGCAGTTGAAAAGATTATTCCTATCAATAATCAGGCAGTTTCTAAATTAATCATTAGTTGGCAACCTATTGTCGGTGTTATTGAATATCAGGTTAATTATCGTTTTGAGAATGGTAACTATGTAAGTGAAAGAGTATCAAGACCTGATTTTGAGATACTTAACAGTCAGAAAGGTACTTATGAAATACAGATATTTTCATATAATGTGCAAGGTCAATTATCGGCTACTTCTACTGACTTAACATTTGAAGCTATAGGTAAAACAGCATTACCACAGGATGTTACTAACTTACTTGTCGAACCAGTATCAGATCAATTTATACGACTACGTTTTGATAAGGCAACAGATATTGATGTTACGCATGGTGGAAACGTGGTTGTCAGACATAGTAACCTTACAGACGGAAGCGGTACATTTACTAATTCTGTTGATATTATTCCTGCTTTACCAGGGAACGTATCTGAAACATTAGTACCAGCAGTTGATGGAGAGTATATTCTAAAGTTCAGAGATGATGGTGGTAGATTAAGTTCTGGAGAGACTTCTGTTGTTGTAACAACTCCTGATCCTTTTCCTAAGTTAGTTGTTTTAACAGATAGAGAAGATACTGATAGCCCACCTTTTGCTGGAGCAAAAACTAATTGTAGCTTTAATAGCTCTTTAAATGGTTTGATTTTAGGTGGGCCAGTATTATTAGATTCTATTTCCGATTTTGATGCTATAACTGATTTTGATAATTTAGGAACAATCACTGCAACCTCTGGTACGTATGATTTTGCAAATAAATTAGATTTAGGAGGCAAGCAACCACTACGACTTATAAGACATTTTGTAACTCAAGGTTTCTATCCAAGTGATCTGTTTGATGATCGAACTGCAAATGTAGATACATGGACAGATTTTGATGGTGCAAAAGCAACAGATGTAAATGCAAAATTATTGGTTAGTACAACTGACAGTGATCCAGCAACTTCTGTATCTGCTACCTACGCACAGTCTGGAACGACAATAACTATCACAAAATCAGGTCATGGTTATTCTGTAGGCAGCAATGTAGAAATTACATTTTCAACTGGAACTGCTGTAACTGGAAATTATGAAATTATAACTGTACCAACTTCAAGCACTTTTACAGTAACAGCATCAACCAGTGCTACTACAAGCGGTAACTGTACTTATTCTGCTCAATTTACTAAATTTAATACTTTTGCAAATGGTACATTTATTGGTAGAGGATTTAGATTTAGATGTGAAATGACATCAGATGACCCTGCTCAGAGTATAGAAATAGATCAACTAGGTTACTCGGCTGAATTAGAAAGAAGAACTGAAACAGTAAATACTCTTATTGCATCTGGAACGTCAAGTAAAGCTGTAACTTTTACCAATAGTTTCTTTACAGGATCTACTGGAACTGGTGTATCTGCTGGTTCAGCATTACCTAATATTGGAATTACAATAGAAAATGCACAATCAGGCGATTTCTTTGCTCTGTCCAGTATTTCTGGAACTGGATTTACGATTGATATAAAGAATGGATCTAGTTTTGTTAATAGAAATTTCAAATATGCTGCTACTGGATTTGGGCGTGGTAGTTAGTATTGAATTAAGATATACTTAGATAAAAAATTGGATTAGGTAATGGCTACTCACGATTATGTTATAGACAATGCCTCTGGTAGTGCTGTCAGAACGGACTTAAATAATGTATTACAAGCGATATTAACTAATAATAGCTCTGGTTCTGCTCCTAGTACCACTGCTGCATATATGTTGTGGGCTGATACAAGTAATAATTTATTAAAAATGCGTAATTCAGCAAATGATGGCTGGATTGATTTAAGAACACTAACTGGTGGTGTTACAACAACTGCTGATGCAACAATAAATTCTGTAACTGTAGGTAAAGGTGCAAACTCTGTTGCAGGTAATACTGTTCTTGGAGAAAGTGCTTTAGATGCTTCTGTTAGTGGTGGAAATAATACTGCCATCGGTAAGGAAGCTATGACTACATTAACTTCTGGCACTAGTAATGTTGCTGTAGGTAAGGGTAGTCTTGAATTAAATACTACAGGAGGTAGTAATACTGCTTTAGGTCATAATTCTTTAAAAAACAACACAACTGCTGATAGTAACACTGCTGTCGGAAAAAGTGCGTTACAGCAAAACACAACAGGAGCAGAAAATGTAGCAGTAGGAGCAAGTTCTTTAGATGCAAATACAACTGGTGTTTCTAGTACTGCTGTTGGTTATAACGTTTTAACAAATCAAACAACTGGACAGATAAACACTGCTGTTGGGCATGGCTCAATGCAGTCTAATACAACTGGTTCTTATAATGTAGCTATGGGAAGAGCATCTTTAGATGCAAATACTTCGGGAGGTCAAAACGTTGCTCTTGGTTCTTTCGCTTTAACAGAAAACACAACAGGAGGTTATAACGTTGCAGTAGGTTATGAAGTCTTAGAACAAAACACAACAGGAGGTAGTAACGTAGCCATTGGTTACAATGCTTTAGAAGAAAATACTACGGCAAGTAGTAATACAGCAGTTGGTAGTCTGGCATTAAGGAAAAACACAACTGGAGTCGGAAACACTGCTGTAGGAGCAAATGCTGGAGATGCTAATACCACTGGTACTGCTCTTACTGCCATAGGTGTAAGTGCTTTAAGTGCTAATACAACAGGAGATCACAACAGTGCTGTAGGTAGAGAATGTTTAGTAAACAATACTACTGGAGCAAATAACACTGGAATGGGTGTTGAATCTTTAAAATCAAATACTACAGCAGATAACAATGCTGCCTTTGGTTATTTTTCTTTACGAGCAAACACAACTGGAACATTTAACGTAGCTGTGGGAGCTAATGCTTTAGATGCTAATACCACAGCAAGCAATAACATTGCTATAGGTTACTCAGCCCTTGGAGCAAATACAACTGGAGCATCTAATTTTGCTGGCGGTACTTCTGCTTTATCAAATAATACAACTGCAAACTTTAACACTGCTGTTGGACATGAAGCATTAAGAGAAAATACCACTGGAAGTAATAATACTGGCCTAGGCGCGGGTGCATTATTTGCAAACACAACTGGAGCACAAAATACAGCTGTAGGTTCTTTTGCTTTAGACGCTAATACTACTGGCGTTGAAAATACTGCATTAGGTTATAACGCATTAACAGATAACACCACTGGATCGCAGAATACTGCTATGGGAAGAAGAGCTTTAGAAGATAATACTACTTCTAGTGATAATACAGCAATAGGATATGTTTCACTAAAAGTAAATACTGCTGCTAATAATACAGGTGTAGGATCTTTTACTTTAGTAAATAATACATCTGGTGCAAATAATACAGCAGTGGGTAAGTCAGCTTTAGGAGCAAACACAACTGGATCAATTAACACAGCTGTAGGTGCAAATGCTTTAGATGCTAATACTACAGGTTCAGAAAATGCCGCTTCAGGTGCAGGTGCGTTAGGTGCAAATACAACTGGAGGTTCAAACGCAGCGTTTGGTAGAAATGCTTTAGCTGGAAACACAACAGGCACTAACAATACTTCTGTAGGAAAAGGATCTTTGGCATCTAATACAACTGCAAGTAACAATACTGCTGTAGGGCTTGAAGCTATGTTAAACACTACAACTGGAGCTACAAACACTGCTGTAGGTAGGTTAACTTTATACACAAACACAACTGGATCTACTAACGCAGCAGTAGGCGATGCTGTTTTTTATCGTGTAACTACAGGCAGCAACAACACAGGTATTGGTGCTGATGCTGGTGCTTTTATAACTACAGGCAGCAATAACACTATGTTAGGTCATGATGCTGGTAATTCAAACTCTCCATCAGGACAATTAGTTACTTCTAGTGACAAAGTTTGTTTAGGAGATAATAATGTTGAATCATTGTTCTGTGCTGATACTTCAATATCATCTTCAGATTCAAGAGATAAAACAGATGTAACTGATTTTAGTATTGGTTTAAAATGGATCGAAGCACTAAGACCAGTTACTTACAGATGGGATAGAAGAACATGGTACGGAACAGAGGCAGAGCCTTACGGAACACCTGATGGGTCAAAGAAAAGAAGTAAAAAGCATATTGGATTTTTAGCACAAGAAGCATTAGAAGTAGAAAAAGCTAATGGTTATGGTACGTCTAATGATGATTCTCTTGTATGCAACCTCACAGATGATGGTATGAGTTATGGAATGAAATATGAAAGACTTGTACCTATACTTGTAAACGCAATAAAAGAATTATCAACTAAAGTCACAGCCCTCGAAGCAGGGTAAACTAAAAGTAACCTAATTTTTAATTATGGAAGAAAAAACTTCAGATGAAATCGCAGCAATCTTTTCTGCTGCTGGCGATAGCGTAACTGTTATCGGTACTGCTCAAACATCAGATGAAACTGATACTGAATTTAAAGAAAAAATTCAAAGAAACGTAGAACATCTCGAAATCATTAAGGCTTACAAAAAGCTTGATGAAACAACCTCTATCTGGACATCTGAAGATTTTACAGCTATTGATGCTGCTATTGTTGCTGGTAAAAAACTTTACTAAATTATGAATTTACAAGAAAGATTACAACAGCTTGCACAGCAAAGAGAGCAACTATGGATTGCTTTGCACGAAACTAATGGTGCAATGAAGATTTTGGAACAACAGATTCTTGAGATTCAAGAGACATCCGAAGCAAACCAGCCATCAGATACAGAGGCATCAACCCCACAAGAAGCAACAGCACCATCAGAGTAAGTGGTGCTACCATTTTATTAAGAACTTCTTTCACCATGTTTCAAAAAATCGCTAATGTTTTGAGTATTATCTCATTTGTAATGGTAGCTTCTATGAGTGGTGGAGCGTACCTGGGCTACAAATATGTAACATCTGAAAATTTCAAATCTCAAGTTATGAACGAAATACTTGGAAATGTTCAAGGGATGATGCCAAAAATACTGGAAAAAGAATTACCTGATGTAACAGGAGAATCTTTACCAATACCAAAAGGACTAGGAATTTGAACTGCTGGCATTGTAAAACAGAATTGATCTGGGGTGGAGATCACAGTATTGATGAGGATTTCCACCCTGTTCTTGGAGAAGAATATTCTATGGTAACTAATTTATCTTGTCCTAAATGTAATTCTTATGTAGAAGTTTATCTAGCAAAGTGATATTCGGATTTATAAAAAAATTAGTTAAATACTACATAGATAAATTAATTCACTGGTTGCGTATGACAAAATTTAACCTAGAACTTGATAATGACATAAGAAAATATCACGAAGAATTAGATAAAAAAGTAAAAAAACCTAAAATTGTAGAAACTGGTAAATTTGGAGAAGATGGTTGGTCTATTTCTATAGGAGATGTAGAAGATGGAGATACCTGATATAAGTATCCCTGAGATATACGTTCCAGATGTACCAGAAATATACAGCCCACACTATATAACTATTACTGTACCACCTGAGCTTGATGTTCCTGGTTGTACTTATCAGCATCGTGATATAAAAAATACTGGTAATCGTAATTTATTATTGGAAGATCCTAATGGGGTGTTTACTACTTGTGATTTTCCGTTTCCTAGTTTTATACCGCTTGATTATTCTCCAGAAAATTTAGTAATAACTGAGGAAGCACCAATAAGTAACGATCCACCTCCTTTACCAGAAACAGAACAACCAAAGATTCCTGACTTACCTCCAGAGCCTCCACCAGACTTTACTCCCTGTCCTGGTAAAAATGACCAAAGAGTAGGAGACTTTCGTAACGATAAAAAGCTAGAACGTGTTATCGGGCATGAAAGAGGGCAAGATGGAAGAGAATGTATAACTCTCTATGAAGCAGTTGAGTGGAAAGAACAATACATTCCATCTGCTCCTCAGTTTGTTGGGGTCTTTAGCCTTGCTTTGGTTGGTGCTTCTGCACCATTGGTACTTCAGCTTGTCCGCCCTTTAGTAAAACAAGTTGTTACTAAGCTAACTAAAAAGAAAAAGTAACATTGTTACGATTTTAAAACATATACAAAGTGATGACATTTTAATGATAAACTATTAAGGCAATAACATTTACGGGGTTTTATGAAACTTTCCATGCAAAACAAAACAAGCCATCATCTTGAAGATAATGATGAATTTTATTTTGACAATGATATTTTGAACGATAAAGTTCATTTATTCTTTAAATCAGATCGAAATAGCGTTGATGAATATTCAATGAGAGGTCATCAATTTTTAAATTCTTTTGAGCTTTCTATAAATACTTTAGGTATTGAACATGACACAATGCTAAAAAAACTTGGCAACATTATT
>VTLG01006470.1_pt1 | contig 14383 bp, 23 predicted proteins | sample 4694571 | NCBI WGS metagenome assembly VTLG01 (sample SAMN12604809, study PRJNA352737) | marine metagenome | biome: ENVO:00000447; feature: ENVO:00000209|ENVO:00000569|ENVO:01000036; material: ENVO:00002151; isolation source: viral sequences binned using virsorter ...
GTTCTACTTTAAAACTAGTTGCAATAGCTGATGTTATACCTGCCATATTATCCTCTCGTTCCTATTTCCCCTTTTACATTTTCATCGCTTCTTACACGACCTTGTTCGAAAGCTAAAAATGTCTGCAGCGCTCTGTCATAAAGTCCTCGATATCTATCTAATATATCTTGAGGTGACTTCATAAATTGTGCTGCTTCAATTAAAGCTCCATATAAAATAACGTCAGGAGCATAGTCCCCAAGATATGAATTTGCATTTCCAGATCCTAGTCCTGTCGGCATTATAGTATAACCTATTTCCAGCGTCGTGTCAATGGTTGGTCTGGGAGAAAATATCCATTGCATACCTCTATCGGATGCTGAATATGTACCCTCACCATAGGGCGCATAATAAAGAGGCCCACCACTTTCTGCTGTTGTAATAGTTTGTGTATACTCACGAACAAATGTATGATCTTTTTCCATCAAAAATTCGCCCGTTTTAATTTTAATATATCTCGTAACAAACAAGTCTTGAGGCATATCAAAAAATCCATTGTTAGCACTTAAAGTTATATCATATGTTTTTCTATAAGCTGTGATATCAGCTTCTCTTACTAACCTTTGTTCAGCTAATTGGATACATAAATCTACAGGAGCTACGCCAGATCCTGTTGCTGTAGTAAATTCTGTAGCATCATTTTCTGTCCAATCAAGAATTGCTTGTTTTAATTGTACGTATGTTAAACCCATATTATTGACCCCATGTATCGTGACCCCAAGTGAAATTACCCCAACTTGGTGAAGTTACACCTATTGTACCACGTGTAGCTGTACTATACAAGCCTGAAAGTGTGACTGTAGTAATATCTATGGCTGTAACAGTTCCCTGAGTAGCTGTCAGAGCCATACCATCTGGAACTTCTATTCCACCTATTTGAACTGTTCCTTGTGAAGCTGTTACATACATGCCATCTGGAACCTCAATACCTGGAATTGTTACAGACCCTTGTGTAGCTGTTGCATACATTCCGTCAGGAACTTCTGTTAAATCAACTACTACACTACCTTGTGATGAAGTTAATTCAAGTCCTTCTGAATCTTCAGTTGTAGAAATATTAATTGAACCTTGAGTAGCTGTTGCATATAAGCCTGTTGGAATTTCAGTTGATAAAACTGTCACGTCTCCCAAAGTAGCAGTAGCATATAAACCATCTGGTACTTCATCTGCTGAAATTGTTACTGATCCTTGTGATGGCGTTAATGAAAGTCCAGTAGGTACAAAAACAGATACAGGTTTAACAGTACCCAATGAGGTTGTTAATTGGAAACCGTCTACATCTTCACTAACACCAACATTTATTACACCTAAATTAGCTGCTGCTTGGCCAGACCATTTACTATGTAACGGACCTAAATGTGCAGTTGTAGGAACTGAATCAACATTAGGACGAGGATCGTATAAAACGTCACCTTGAGCTGATGCTCTTCTTAAATATTTTTGTGGATCAAGTTGTGGTTGTTTTTCTTCCCACTCTTGTTTAGAAACTCTTGCACCCGTCCATTCGGTACGAGCGTCTTTATATTTTATTTTCCAACCAGATCTATCGCTGATTAGAACTGCGTGTTTGCCTTTTGCATATTTTGGCATGCAATTTACCTAATGTAATTTACTTGTGGTTGTACTATAAAACTAACTCTTTCTCTATCTTCTTCTTTAGCTAATTGCCAATCTCTTTCATATAAAGGAATAAGAGCAGCTAATCTATCAGGTGCTTGCTTTACAGCAAGTTCTACAGATAGACCACTTACTAATGCTGGCAAATATCTTTTTGGTATTTCTGCATTTTGACTATAATCTGTACTTATATCTTGTGCATACATAATAGTCCAACCAACATATTGATAATATGTTTGATTTGGTACAGGCCATAAATACATTTTATGATTGCTTGTTCCTGATGAATCGTATTGTGTATTTCTTTCTAATGCAAATTGAACAGGCTTTCCTTTAGTCCATTTATTTGGGATAGCCATATAGTCATCAAGACTAATACGCTCCATTGGAATATCATTAGGTTCACCTGCTGTTTGAGTATTTCTTACTACACCATCTAAAACATCTGCATGTATAGATGAATTAAAAGTGATGTAATCTTGATCTTTAGTCATATTAGCTGTATGAAAGTTTAATTGAAATAAATGCACACCTTCATTAGCCCATTTAGTTAGTAATAAGTTTAAAGAACGTCTTGCTGTTTTTAAATCATAACCGCTTTCAGGACTTGCACCTATTCTTTCATAAGCTTCTTGTATAATCTCAGCAGTATCTAAACTCCAATTCCATGTTCCTGAAGTAGCCATAGTGCCCCCTTTACATTAATGCTCGGGTTAATACCCAAAGCAATTGTCCTAAAACCATAAAGCCGATTGTATACATTACTTTCGTAATGCTATTAATTTTTTCTTCTATATGCTTTAGATGATTATCTTTAATTGTAGAAACACGTTCACTTAAAAGTTTTATTTCACCTTTAAGTTCTTGTATCTCCAAATCGTATTTGGAAATATCCGCCATGTATTAATCCCAATAAACTGTTGCGCTTGCGCCTGAACCAGCTATATCTACAAAGATATTAGTTTCACAGACTCTTCCCATTGCTGGAACTGTGAAGCTTGTTGTACCCTTAGCTGCTACAGATAAACCTAAAATAGGTGTACCTGTTGCACTTTGTGCATTATAAATATCTACTGTTGCATCAGCTGAAGCGCCTGCTTCTAATACTACAGCTAATAAACGCTGTCTATGTGCATTAGTTGTTTGACCATCAGTAGTTGCATCAGCAGTAAAATATGTTGATTTGGCGTCACCTTGAAATGTCATATTAACTCCTTTAAATGGGGAGACCGAAGCCTCCCCTAATTATTTATTATGCGTTGTTTATATTTTGAATATACTCAACTGTAACATAACCTGCTCCACTTGATCCCGCAGAAAAGTCAATATAAATTGGTAAGTCACTTGTGCCTATATCAGCCCAAGTATCACCATCAGTAATTGTTCCACCAGTTCCAAATTTAAATACATTAGCTGCTGTTCCAGCTGCTAAAGCAGAAAATAATTCAGTTGATGCAGATGTAGTGCCCATAGAAATATTAGCTGCGTCGCATGCAGTTGTAATATTAACAATGATCTCAGTGATTTGGCTATTAGCTGGAATTACAATTCCAGTATCTGCAGCTGTAGTCGATTGACTCCAACTTGCAGTTTGTGCCATTTTTACAAAACCAATATTTTTAACATCAGTTCCAACTGTTGTTCCAGTTGTATTTGAAATCGTTCCCGCTTTAATCGGTCCCGAAAAAGTAGTTGTTCCCATAGTCTTACTCCTTGTTGTTCAGTCTGCTTTCGCAGTCTATGAGTTGTTAAAGGGGGCACCTTTTACAGTACCCCCGAAGTCGTTAGACTTAGCTTGGATTTGATCCATATACCGCACGCCAATCAGACCAACCGAAAGCATATCTTTCTCTTGATTTGTAACGAACGTTACCTGTTTCGAAATCGCCTTCCATTGCAGTTGATACTGGAGTTCTCATGAAGTGCTTCATACCGTTAGGTACGTCAGTTCTTAAGAACCAATGTTTAGCATTTGTAAATCTATGATTTACGAAGTATCCACCAGGAATCATTCCTTTAGATACGATTGCGTTCACATCGTTATCAGCAGTTCCAACTCTATATGGAGATGCCATTAGTCTTTCCGCAACGAAAACAAGTTGTCTTGGAATGTGCAGAGTTTTTGCTTGTAGAGCAACAGGGATTCCCCTATCGTCTGTAAGTCCTGCAATTGCAATCAACGCGTCTTCTAATGAAGTTTCTGAAAGCTCAGAAGCTGTAGTAAAGCGGTTAGACTGAGTGCTACCGTCTTGTAGTGGGTGAGCAGTATTACATAAAGTAACACCATCGCCACCAGTATACGCAGCAGTAAATGCTCTATTGTATACGTTAGCACCTTTTGTTTGTTTAGCAGCAGCCATTGATCTAGCTAATGCTTTGGTTAATCTAGTAGACAATTTATCATACAAGTTGTCTTCCATAGCTTCCTCAGTAATTGCGAAAGCCATAGCAACAGTCTCGTTAGTATATCTTGCTACCCAACCTTCACCAGTATCTTCGTAGTTAACTGGTGCACCTTCAAATTTTACAGAAGCTTCTCCAAAACCTGGAAATAAAACTTCTTCTTCGAAGGCTCTATTTGATTTTTCCTCATCGAAAAGTACTGCTGCCTCATTTTCGTATCTGTTATATTCAGTTCCAAAAATGGCATGCAAGCCAGGTACTAATTCTTTAAGGAGTTGTGCTCTTGAAATAGCCATAACTTAATTTCCTCTCTTAATTATACCCCAGCATTGCCTGTGGCAATACCAAATTGATGGGTGTTAATTTTCACTAGAACGTCCATAGTAGTTCCAGCTGCAGTGTAAGCTCCGTCAGGTGCTTCCGCACTACCTAAAATGGTAAGTGGGAAACCTGCGTTTCCTGTTGCTGCTGTGCTAGAGTCTGCTACCAGACCGCTTTTGTGAGTTGTTGCTGATCCCGAAGGTCCTGCTACAATTTGTACGTTGTGTCCAACTTTAGTTGCATCGATTGCTGTTGCAACTTGATCTCCCTGAATTTTAAACAGGCAGTATGGGTCATCATAAACATAAGCTTTATATTTCTCTTTTGCCACTGTTCCGTTAGCAATAGAGCGCACAAATTTAACATCACCTGAAGAATTATCAACATATTCAGCTCCGTAGAATACACCAATTACAGGTCCTGGAGATGCACCAGCCATATCAGTGACTAATAGTCCTGCTGATAGTGTGCATAAATCGCCTTCGAAATAAGCCGTAGGCGCAGTCGCTGCAATTCTGTAACCGTTTCCGTCACTGAAGTTATTAGCACGAACTGTGCCCCCGTCAGCATTTCTAACTGGGTCTAATCCGTATCCTGCCATAATAATCTCCTTATTGCAAGTTGTTAATTTATACCAAAAAACTCTTAGAACCAGTTAATTAAAACTTATTCCTCGAACTTTGGTGATGGTTTTCCTCCTCCTCTAATTACAGAAGAAGTAGACTCATCGTGGGTTGGCATTGCCGAAGAGCCAGCATTTTGATATTCTTTCGAATATGCTTGACCCATTTTCTCGGTTTGTATATCGTAGTACGCTTGCTTCTCAGCTACAAATTCCTCAGTATTTTTCATGAGGATTAAGTCGCCTGCTCGCACCGTACCTGCGTGCTTACCAGAAGTCATTACGTCAGCATGATAGTCTATTCCGAGTTCATCGGGTTTGACTGGTTCATAGCCTTCGCGCAGTCTTTCGTGAACATTTGAATCATCTGGATTATTCAACAATTCGTGTCTAACCCAAATATATTCCATGCCCTCTTGCTTAAGTTCCTCTGGAACGTCTAAACGTTTCGTTGGTTCCCAAGGCTTTTGTTTTCGAGTTGCCGAAGCCCGAGTTTTACGGCTGCTTTTTGTTGCTTGTGTCATTTCTAACCTCCCGCCTGTTGGCGCACTTTTTGTCGCGCATAATCTTGTAGACTTACTCCCAATCTATTTGCCATGTCAACTTCAGTTTTAGTTAACTTGACTTGGTTTTTGCCTGTAGTGGCACGCGTTCCACTAATAACTGTAGGAATTTTTTTAGTTCTTCTAGTTTTGAACCGTTCAGGAAATTCCTCTCTAATCCTAGAATCAAGTTCGTTATAGTATTCATCAGGACTATTATTGGGAAGGATACCTTCATCAACAAGTTCTTTATGAATTACCATAGCTGCTTGAGTCATGATTCTATCTTTAGTAGAAGTACTACCAAACCATTCATTTCTTTTTTGCCATTCTAGAGCCTTGCGGTCTGGAGCTGGCGAACCAGAAACTTCTTTAGCTTTTGGTTTAGCTTTACTTTTACGCTTGTCAGAATCGGATTCTGCTCTCATCTTATATTGTTGAGCTACTAAAGATTCTGCTTTAACAGATGCTAAAGCATCTTGTGCTTTTATTTCAGCATCTACATCACCAGATTCTTTTGCAGTTTTTAAAGCACTAAGAGATTGTTTCTCCTGACTTTTCAATCTATCAATATATTGATTTATTGCATGTAATTCTGAATCTTTGGACCGAGATTCTAATTCATCTCTTTCAGAAGTCCATTGCTGCTCTCTTACTGAGAGTTCTTTAAGCTTGGACTCTAATTCCTTTTTCTCTTTAACAAGACGCTTTATACGTTTTTCGGCGCGCTTGCCAAATACCTTCTTATCCTTAGATTCTGTATCTTCAGATTTTTCTACTTCCTCTTCTTCTTCATCATCGGTTTCGGATTTCTCTTCCACCTCTTCTTCGTCTTCAGGTTCTGCAGTTTCTTCCGCTACAACTGGAGCCTCGGTAACTGGCTCTTCAGGCGGTGTGCCTTCAGATTTTTCTTCTTCAGGAAGTTCAACGACTATTTCCTCTTCGGATTCGTCAATTTGTTCTTCTTGCTTTTCTTCGTCTATCATCTAGACCTCCTTCGGTTGCGATCCGCGTTATACGCTGATATAATATAATACACTAAATATAGGCTTATTACAAGTCTACTTAGCGGATATTTTGGTAGGGTCTGGTATTAAAGCCAGTACTTCGTCATCATTTATTAACGAATACTCCTCACCATCATATCTAAATTTGAGTCCTACATATTTTCCTGTAAGCACCCAATCTCCTTCTTTGCACCAAACAGTGCTAGATTTCTCTAAATTCTTATAACATTCAGGTCCTAATGATATAACTTTAGAAACTACACATTTAAATTTAGCAGCTTCTTTAGATTCATCAGTTAGTATAATTCCACCTGCTGTTTTATTTTCTAATTCTCTTGGCTTTATTATAAGCCTATAACCTGTAGGTTGTGGTAAATTACTCATATGTCTCCTCTTTAAATAATTTCTTGTATTCTTCATTAACTCTAGCTTTCATATCAGCTAAAGTATGAGATATTCCTAGCATATATTTATAACTAGGAAAATCGTCTGCACCTGCACCTATAGTCATTTGCTCTGCATTGGCTTGCAAAGCTTCCTCTAATACTTTTAATAAATTCGCTTTATATATTTTTGCGTCCATACTATCTCCTGTAAAAAAGGGGCACTTTTACATGCCCCCATTAGTTTATTTAATGCTTATTTGTCTAGCTTCTTTACCTTCAGGAACAATCCTTTTTAAAGAAACTTTTAATAGGCCGTCTTTTAACTCGGCATCTTTAACTTCTACATCCTCTGCTATAGTGAAAGTTCTAGAGAAAAATCTTTTGGCAATACCTTTATGAAGTACACCGTCTTCTTCTCCTTTCTTATCTTCTTTAACAGATTTTATAGTCAGCTGATTTTCTGAGTAATCCACACGAATATCATCTTTGCTGTAACCTGCAAGTGCAACTTCAATGTCATACTTTTCAGGTCCAGTTTTTACTATATTGTATGGTGGGTAATTTACTGCAGAGAAATCACTATCAAACATCTTTTCAAAATGATCGAATACATCATCGAATCCTATTGAAATTGGTCTGAGTTGATTAAAAATAGATAATGCTTTATTCATATTAACCTCCTTTGAAAGCAAGATTTATTTAGGCTCCTTACGGCAACCTATAATAAATATATCACATTCTCTCTATTAATGCAAGGCTGTTATATCCAGCCAATCCAATTACAAGCTAGGTATATAACAACCACAGCAGCTATTGCTGAAGCTATTTTACCTTTCTTGCTAAGTTTATTCCAAATATCCATGATATCCTCCTTTGTTAGCATTAATGTTTGCCCCGCTCTACGCCCTTTATACGTCCCTTATTACGGGATGCATAAAACACTTTCTTTCCTTTTTTGGCTCCATACTTTTTCTTCATGGAACTCATAACCTTTTTTCCTTTTTTAGTTAATGGCATTGTTTAATCCTTTTTAAAAAGATCTAATTGTTTAATGCCACGCATGTTTTTATATTTTTTATTATCTGCAGAAACTTCTCTAATAATTTCTGATAACCTTTTACCACTCATGTGACCCGATGAACCTTTAAATCTGCCACCTTTAGTGTATTTATCAGTAAAATATTTATCTTTATTAATTGGCATTATGGTCTTTTATTATTTCTATTACCTTGTATATGACTTGCTACTACTGTTCCTATAGCAGTTCCTGTTCCTAAATCTTTAATAGGTTGCAAATTCTTTTTAACTTGCTTTTTAGTAGCTTTTTTAGCAGGCTTTAAAATAAATTTTTTTGCATCTTTCATCTTCACTTTAGACCAAACTGATGATGAGCCTTTAGCTACCTGTTTAATAGGAGCTGCTGATGTACCTTTAGGTAATGTAAACGCCTGATCATACCCTGGCTTAACTTTTTTTAAATTTTTAGGGACTCCTGGTCCTGATTTTCCGCTCATTATTTCATCCTTGTTGCATATATCATTTTTTCAGCATCTTTCATTGCATCGTTAGTTGCCTTAACTGCAAGTTGTGCTTCTTTAAGTTTACGATCTTCATCTTTGTTTTCATCATCAATAATTAATTTAGACTCTTCAAGATCCATTTTATCTTTATGCATTTTTACTATATCCATTTGTTTCTTAGCACGTAATGCTAGATCTTGTTTTTGAATTTCAATTTGTTCTTGTTGAGGATCTTCAGTTTCACCTGACATTATTTTAGCTTTTTCTTCATCAAGCTTTAATACTTTATCAGCTGCATTAGCTGCTGCTAGTGCAATATCGTTTTGCATTTGCATAGGCATTTGTTGTTGCTGCTGTGGCGCTGACATAATTACTTGTTGAGCTTGCGGATCTTGTACCATCTGTGCCATTTCTATTTGATACTTCATAGCCAAGTGTTCTTGTATATGTGATATTAAAAGTTGTTGTACTGCTGGACTTTGATACGCAGGATCTTCCATAAATTTACCATGAACAATAATATGTGCATCATGATTCTGTTGTGGTTGTGCCTGTAAAGGTGCCCCTCTTAGTGAAGCCATATTCTCTAGAATAGGATCTGCACTTATAGGTTGTTGTTGTTGTTTTAAATAACGTTGTGGATCCTCCACGCCCATCGCAGCAAACAGTTCTAATCCTATCGCTTCCATATTGTAAGCAGCAGGATTCTGTTGAGCGATGGACATGATAGCATTTATTTTAGCTATTCTATGCGCTTCTGTTGGCATGTTAGGATCGGATACAGGTATGACGTCAATACTTTTTAGATTGAAATCTTGCCTGAATACTTGCTGTGCTCCACCTGCGACCTCATAGGGATACATATCTGGAAGGTACTCACTATCTAAACGAGTGAGTATTCGCAGGTCTTTAGTTTGTGCTGAGTGTAGACGCTTATGCACAGCATTGAACAGTTTTGAAGACTGCTCGAGTAGAGCCATAGTCGTTCCGACTGGCCCATAGTTTGTTGCATTATCTACTACATTGTCAGTAGAATCTGCAAATTGAGATGCAAGCTTTGATGCATAATCCATCAAGTTGAATAAAGTTTGGGATGGTTCTTTAAAAGGAAGAATCTGTAAAGATTTATTTAAATCACCAGCAGGTGCATTAACTTCTCTAAACTCTCCTGGTGCAATTGGCTCGTCAGGTGCAAGGACACGAAGACCGTGTGCCTTGAAACCACCTGGCAAGTTCGCAAAGGTACCTGCATCTAATAATTGACGCATAGAGGAGGTAGCTGTTTTTGTTAATCCACCGATTAAATGTATATAACCATAACCATAAAAACCTAAACCTGGTATCATTGTAAAATGTGTGAAGAACATTTTCTTTTTCTTCATAGCATCTTGTTGATCCCAGTTTCTTCTTATACATAAAACTTTTTGACCATCTTCAGTCATGTGAACAATGTATGGAAGTTTTAATCCGTCTTGATCTTCAAAGCCTGGTAAATCTATATTGACGTGCATTTCTAAAATGCTTACGTATTCATCGTTATCTGTAGGTTTACTTACTCCTACAATTTCGTTTTCTAATTCTTTAGCTCCTGATTCCTCTAAGTCATAATCTGTATCAATATCTATATCTCTAAACATTCCTATCAATTGCATTTTCTTAATTTCATTTTTAGATAATAAATATTTATGTGTATAACGTTCTGCACTTTCTAAATTAGTTGCATAATAGTCTACAAAGAAATCGGATGATTTAATAAATTCTGTAACTGGTCTTTGTAATGATGGGTCCCAAAAAGTTTTTTTAAATGATGTTCCATATAATGCAACATTAAATAATAACTTATCTAATTCAGGCCCAAATTCTGGCATTTGAAATTGTGTTTGCCAATTTAAAAATTGTCTTACACGATTTGCTTGTTCTATTTTTTGTTGAGTCTGTACACCCATAATTCTGGTACGTACAGGACCTTCGGTTGGAAATAATTCTTTATATGCTTTTGCTTGAAACTTTACTACCGCTTGTGCAAGTACTGGATGTGTAACTCCAGCTGATCCAGGAAAAGCTCCTGCTGAATCATCGTATTGTAATCCTAATAATGTAATTCCATCTTCTGCAATTTCATCATATTCTGAACGTGAATCTTTGTCGCGTTGAAATCCTTCGTCTAAATCATTAGCAACAGATTGTAAATCTTCTTCACTCATCAATTCTGCTAAGTTTGCATCAAATGCTCCTGTGTCTACTAAGTTTTCTTCATCAAAAAGACCCATAGCTTCTGCTTCATCAATTTGCTGCTGATCAGTTAATGTAACTTCTACCCCACCATCTTCCATTTGTGCGATATCTTCGCCTGTTGGAATAGGTGTAGATATTTCTTCTTCGAATAAATCTATTTGTTTTTCAATTGCCATATATCCCCTTTAAATATAATAACGTCTACTACTCTCCTTATTATAAATCTCTTTTTCTCTTTTGTCAAGCCATGTATCTGCTCCATGACTAACATATCCACCGTTTCTCATCCATAATAAAGCTTGTGATACAGTATCCATATAGTCATCATGACTACCTGTAGGAAAAGTTCTAGCTTCATCTATGACATCCATAGCCCAATCTTTCTTAAATGGGGCATATATTCTGCCATTATGAAATAATGATGTAATAGCATAAGCTCTTGCTATTTTATCTCTGTCAGGTTGAAACTCAAATATAGGTAATCCAGTCATACGTAAGTCTTGTATCAAAGATTGACCCGATGCCTTCTTCTCAATAAGAATTGAGTCAGGTTTATGTTCTTCATATTTACTAACTGCTTTAGTTCTGAGAGTAGGATAGTCCCATCTACCTCTTTCTGCCCCCAATAGTACCAAATTAGGCATATCAAGTCCTGATTTAAAGACACCCCACGTAGTAACTGCAGAATAATCCGCCGATGTCTTAGTTGAAAACGCAGTATCCCATGATTGTATAATATAATCACATTCAGGCGGTGCAGTATTGTCCCAATTCTGCCACCATTCTAGTTTTATTATGTTTCCTTCCTCATTTGTAGGTGCTTGTCCATACAAAGCGTCAAATTTAAAGGAAGGTGTGTTGTTTTTTGTACGAATTATCTCTTCTGTAGACCAATGAAACCCATCTTTATGGTCTGATGCAGGCCAAAATGAACTTCCTAGCTTTAATTTAGTATAATCTTGGGACAAATAACCTTGAGATATGAGAGATTCTCTAGCTTTTTCTAATTTATTTAAAGATTCTGTAGTATTTAAGGCAGGAATACGTACTACTTCCCACTCGTCTGCCATAGGACTATCATCTTCTAAAGATAATAAGTGCCCTGCCAGGTCATTTTCATGCCATCTTGTCATAACTAGCACTACTTTTCCACCAGGCATTAATCTTGTGCGCAAACCAGAAGAATACCACTCATTGAGTGCCTCCCTTCGTGCTTTAGAATAGGCATCTTGCTCTGATATTGGATCATCAATAATAGCAAGATGGGCACCAAAACCAGCAATACCTGATCCTGAACCAGCTGCTAAGAAAGAACCTGCTTCTTTTCCTTTATGCTGAAGACCCCAGCTATTAGCTGAACGATTATCTTTACGAATATTTATTTGTGGAAATATAGTTCGAAATTGTTCTGTATTAATTATATCACGAATAGCTCTACCAAATCTTGTAGCCAAATCATCACTATGTGATACTGCAATTTCTTGCCAAAAAGGATTTTTACCTAAAGCCCATGCGGGAAAATATGTAGATGTGATTAATGATTTACTAGAACGTGGTGCTACAAAGACCATAAGTCTATCTGTTTCACCAGATTCTATTTTCATTAATTGGTCACATAGTACTCTGTGATGTGGACCTACACTAAATGAAGGATTCATTAACATTATAAATGCTAACAAATCTTTGCGCGCTGATTGTATTGCTAATCTAGTGGCGGCGTTTCTATCTTCACTTGTTAAGGTAGCAGACATATGCTTGATCTCCCCAAACAACTAACTGACGATAAATATCTTCAATTGGTTTGCTTGGATCGTATAAGTCTAACATTGGATGTAATACCATACTTATATCTCCTGTTAAGTTTACTCTTACCACTCTTTTTTAAATCCTATAGTAAATTTCCCTTTGGGATCAATACTAGCTGACCACCCTTTATCTTTTAAATCTTTTGCTTTTTTAAAAACTTGACTAACTCCTGGTGTAGCTTCTATCCATTCACCAGTTTTATTTTGAATACCACTTGTTGCTTTATTCACAATTGCTGCTCCACCTATTGTTAATAGATCTTTGGCTGCATCTTGTGGATTGCTGTATTCTTTCTTAAACTTTGACATTATCTACTTCCAGCCTTTGGACCTGTTTTAGGTTTCTTTTTAGTTCCTGTCATTGCTACAATCTCTGATACCATAACATCTCTATCCATAGGTTTTAAATCTTTATCAAATACTTTATCAACATCTGAATCTTTATGTCTGCCTTTAGTAAATTCTTTTTTAGGTTTTCCAACCATTTTCTTACGAAGTTTATTTTTCTTTTTACCTTCAGCACCTCTATCAAACTTACCTTCACGTTCTTGTTTTAAAGTGTCATTCATGACATCTTTAAATTTAAAGTCCTGGCCTTTAATAGATTTCTTTAATTCATTTATTTTAATTTGAAATTGATTACGACCATCAGCTGATTCCTGTTTAACCAATTTGTCTTTATTAGCTAATAATCTTTTATATTCTTTTACAGCTTCATCATAAAAGTTTAAATTTATTTCAGTCATTATCTATTCCTCATCCACGCAGGCTTAGACTTATCCATCTTAACCTTCTTTGTTGATTTCTTCTTAGCTTTAAGTTTTTTAGGCTTTTTAACTTTAGCCATTACTTTTTCTTTTTATTTTTCTTCTTAGCTTTTTTCTGAGCTTTCTTAACAGACTTCTTAATAGCCTTCGGCATATTTTTATACATATTATCTCCTATGATTTTTTAACTTCTTTAAGACCTGGATGGGTATATCCAAGAGGCAGATTAGTATTATATCCTCCAAAGTTGCGAGCTACTTTTTTAGTTTTAGTAGTCCAAGTAAAAGTATTATTCTTTCCTTGTTTCGCACTGGAAGTATAAACTTCAGACTCATATGGTCCATTCACAGGATGTGATTTAACTTGTTTGATAGCCATTAGTGTACACTTTCTTTTTTAACAATTTTTAAATGCGGCGTAGCAATCTTTTTAAGACGCTCAACATCACGCGCAATATCTTCCTCAGAATTTCCTGTAGCGAAAGCATTCTTTACTTCCATTTCAGTAAGATTCTTATCAGTCCACATAGCCTGATGCTTACCTAAAAGTTCAAGGGAGCGGATAGCCGCTTGATAATCGCCCTCCTGCTCAGTCTTTTCAGCGATACGTACTAGGCGGCGCAATATATCATCCGCTTCAATTTTAGTACGCTTTGTTTGATCGGCCTTGAGTTCTGAGATTCTCTCGGCCACAGCAGGATTCCGTATGATTTGCCAAGCATTCTTCTTTGCATGTTGCTCTCCATATCCCGCACGTATGGCAGCGCGAACTGCGTTGAGATCTTTAATGAACTCTAAGCAGAACTGTTCTTGTTGTGCAGTTAATTTATCGCCTTTTGCCATAATAAGATTATATCGCAAAAGGCATTGTAATACAAGTCTGTTTCATGTATAATAAAAATTGCATAGCCCCGCGCTATGCGTCTCCTGTAAGAGGGGAAGGTACTTAAAGCACAATCACACACATACATACCACCTATAAAGTGCTCACCTTCCCCCTTCATTTTCCATAATTGACACGCAAATCAAAGGGGGCACTCCGCGAATCCAAAACTAGGTCTAAATTTTGCTAAAATTTTTTGAGGTGGATATGTGTGTAGTATCCCACGCCATTTTTCTT
>VTLG01013516.1_pt1 | contig 14382 bp, 29 predicted proteins | sample 4694571 | NCBI WGS metagenome assembly VTLG01 (sample SAMN12604809, study PRJNA352737) | marine metagenome | biome: ENVO:00000447; feature: ENVO:00000209|ENVO:00000569|ENVO:01000036; material: ENVO:00002151; isolation source: viral sequences binned using virsorter ...
ACCATACTCTGCATAAATCTTGTTATTCACGATAAAATGGTGAACCATCTTCTCTACTTCGGAACGTGGAAGTACTTTATACTTTGAAGATAATGTTTGCATTAACCTTCCCTCCTAGATACAGGTAGATCATCAGGGACTATAGAAACAGCCCATGCAAACTCACCTTCATCACTCTCATAGTCCTCTATAAATTGTAACTTAACTCTTAACTCATGCTTCTCTAATTTCTTATTGATTAAAGCAACACCTTCTTCAAAGCCATCACTCTTATGGCTGTCGTTAAACACTAATAATAAGTTACTCATTCTCTTTCTCCTTCGGATAATATACATCTACTATGCTCTCACAATGAGGGCAACTGAGGTTAGTAACCATGCTATAGTTCTCATCTTCGTGATCTATAAGATGATCACTACCCCAGATTAGCTCTGTCTTACAATGCCAACAGTTCATGCTACTTCTAATGCTTCCCATTCTGGAGAAGCCAGCATCTTCCTTACCTTATCTTCTCTACCTACCTTAACATTGTGAGCCTTACCTCTGCTGTCATCAGCATGAGAAGACCAGTAGGTAGCTGAGTTATAGGCAGACCATAGTGTACCTTCTTCTCTAGTACTATAGCCTTCATATTTTCCTTGACCATGTAGGTGTCTGTTCTCCTCATCAAATATTTTCATGAGGTTGGAGAGCATAACCTTATTGGCTACCTTCTTTCTGCTGACATTATCTGTACGTTGAGCCAGAGTTTTGGTAAAGAGATTTTTAGCTTGATCTCTTGTGACCTTAGTATCATACCAATCTCTCATTTTCCTAAGACCAGAGCCAGAAATAAACTCACCAGCATTCTTAACCTTGGTAGCAAAGCCATTAACATTAAAGTTTTTGGTGTGCCTACCATATACATAAGCCAGCTTATCACCAGACACTAAGGTATTGTAACAGAAGGATCTCCATAGTCCCATCATACCAGAGTTAGCCCATGTCCTGTTATGGGATGTCCTAAAGACAAACTCAGGTATAATACTATCTTTACCTTCTCTCATAGTCATCTCATGTGCAGGAAACTTAGCTCTTAACTCTAGCTTTGCTCCTCGATCATAGACATTAGTTGTGAAGTCAGCATCAGTTAGATCTAACTCTGCCTTTTTAAGAGCTTGCTCCACACCATCTACGATCTCTGCATACTGGACAGGGAAGTACTCATTAGAGACTATACCCAATGGTTCTTTAGTATCCTTACGTCTGATACCCATACCAATACTTGAAGGTACTTCCTGTGCTTTAACATCAGGCATCCCACTCAACAAATTAAGTCTTCCTTCAGACCATTGATTAATGAGTGGGAACTTTTCTACTTTAAAGTTAATTCTATCATGATCAAACATATCGATCTCCATAGTTATTGTCATGGTACTTCTCGTACCCTTCCTCTAATGACCTAAGCTCCTCAGTGAGCCAGTCATTGAGTTCCTCTATGTCAACTCTATCTATATTAGAGCCACACATTTCTATAAATTCCTCAACCATAGGACGACACCAGCCATCCTTCTCTGAGTTAAGGAACTTAACAATATCATTAGAAGTTTTAAATGTAGGTAACATTTACCTAACCTTTCTCATGTTCAACTGCTTTACCATTAAAGTTCTCTATAACTTTATCCTTACTGAATAAAGTTATTTCTTCTTCAACTTCTTTACCTTGATAACAACTACTAACTATAATCCTTGTAGACATACCAAGATTACCTCCCAACTCTGTGGAAGATACGGTTACTTTTTGTACCCAATGTATGGAACTATCCATCTTCTTTCTCCTATCTTTAATGAGTATCTAATAGAGTTCGTTAGAACTCACTCTATTAGATCTCATTAATATTACAGTGCTCCTTAACAATATAGTCTCGTCCAAATATATATCCATCAGGGCCGTATTTATCTTGAGCTTTCTTTAGGATATCTGACATAACCCATCCTCTAATGGGACTATCCTTACCTTTCTGCATTTGTTCCTTAACAAAATTAATTATATCACGATGGTAAATTATTTGATCAGCATTCATTAGTAGTCTCCTTGTGTTTAATTTTTCTAGTATAACTTGTCTTTCCTTTTTTAGCAAGTACTATTTTATACTTTAATAATCTAAGATGTTTCCAATATGGATTACGTGTCTTCATCTTTCTTAACCTCTTCTTTATTTATAAGATAAATAACCTGAGACATCAGCCATCCTATAAGGAACTCAGGGTGTTGGCTAGGAAGAGCATCCATCTCTGCTTGTAGTTCTTCAAGGGTCACTTAACTTTTCCTAACAATAAAGCTAATACTTTATTTAATTTATTAACTTTCTTATTTAAATCTTTAATTCTTGTGTAACTTTTTTGCAACTGTTCTTGCAAATCAGACACATTTCTTTTTAACATTTCTGTTTCAGTCATAGTTTATCTATCTCCAGCTTTAAGTCTTCGAGATCCGATATAATTTCCTCACATAAATACTTAACATTACTATCATTAGATACATCTTCAATAGCTTTTACTTTAACTATAGTAGAGAGTACTTGAAGTTTTACTTGAGGCCGGAGGCCCATGACATAAGGATCACTCATGCCACAAGCCTCACATTTAATGCACTTGGATAATCTAAGAGAAGCTCTTGAGTATTTTCATACATCGATACTTTTCTTGATATCTCTCCTCGACCATCACACTCAGGGCAATCAGTCTTACTTATAGTGACAGCAGTTTCGGGATTACCTGATAAAGAATGTCGATGTGATTGTACACCTTTACCGTCACAGGTAAAGCATTCTAGTGTTACTTCATAACGTGCCATAATGACCTCCATAATAAAGGAATACTATACATAGCATAGCTATCACAGTTATTCCAATCATTAATTTAAATACTTGGTTAAACATTACTCCATCTCCTCTATCTCTTTGTCTGTTAAAGCTTCAGCTTCTAGCTCTGCTCTATCCAGATCATTATATAATGCCAGCATTTTTTCTAAATGCTTTTCAAATATATCTTCTCGTTGTGCTTCTAATTGCCAAGGTAAACTCATATCAATCTCCATTTAAATTACGTTCTCTTTATAGTACGTAAGTACTAACTATAAAGAGAACTAATTTAGTATAACATAACATAGTCTCGATGTAAACGAGATACATGCTGACCATTTTTATATTTGTTTGGATACTTCTCAGCCAATAGGTCACACCAGCTATTCCAAAGATATTCACAACCACCTAAGTCTTCACAGACTTTGATATATAACTTAGCTTTACCTAAAGCTGTGTCATATTTTACTTTGCCCATCTTGAAAGCTGATGGTGATAGTCCAAACCTTCTTAGGTTATGGACATCTAGACAACCAACTTTGCCAAGGCATAGCTGTAATACAAAGCCAGCTTTGACTATACCAATGCCGGGAATACTAGCTACTGCTAGTAATTTCTCAGCCATTGGTAGCTTACGGCTATAGATAGCCTTATATAAGTCTTTCTTGTTGGCTAGGATGTAGTCCCATCCTGCTCTTTTAGATCCAAATAAATATTTGGAATCTAAGCCATTTTCTTTTAAGTCGGTAATTTGATTGCTTACTTGATCCCATTGCTGTTGTATAGACAACAGAACCATAGCTATAATCCATATGGTATTGTCTGGGGATTTTCTTCCCCATCTACCGATGGCTTTTTGATGTGTAGCAAACATAAGTAATCTCCATTTAATTACGTCCTCTCTATAGTACGTTAATACTTAACTATAGAGAGGACTTATTATTTAACAAGGATCTCCTAGCTTTGGCTGGTTCTCAACAAAGTTAAGAAGATCTTTTAGATCTTGAATAGTTTCTTTAAAATCTGGATGATTTTTGTTCCGAATACCTAAGTTTCTTAACAACCATCTAATATTAGATGTAATCCATAAGTTTCTTCTATGCTTTGGAACATCAAAGCTCATATCTGCAAGAAAGAAATCATGAATACCATTGTCAGGTTCGTTATCCAATTTGATATTTACACAATCTGGATCTACTGGTAATTTTATTTCACACATAGTTTTTCTCCTTGAAAAAATTAGGGAGGCACATAAGTACCTCCCCAAGTTAGGAGGTCTTATGAAACCGTTACAGAACCTTGATTATCTACGATAGATGTCATCGTATTAAAAGTACCTCTATCCATCTTGTATATTACAAGACGGCCTAGCTGTACTTTATAAGATTGATTAAGTCTATTAAAAGACCAACCCGATTTTTGTTTACGTAAACGAATAATAAATTCAATTCCAAAAAATATAAATTTTTTCATTGTCTTTAATTTCTCCGATAAGTTTTAAGATTAAGTACGTCCCTCTGTACTTCACTATTGTTCAGTACAGAGGTACTTACTTAGTTAGTGTTAGGCAGTAGCCCTATGGCTTGCTTCCATACCTTCAGGTAGCTTGTCAGCATTGGCAAACACCTTAAAGGAACCATTAGGGTGTACTACCCTAACTGGTGTCTTTGCTTCTATTTTCTTTTGAGAAGTTTCTTTGTCTTGAGTAGCAACCCATTTGCCACCCTTATTTAAGTATTGAAATGTTTTCATTTCACACTCCGTAATATGTCAACATCTAACCCTGTTGACTTGGGTTAAACTCTATGAGTTTAGTGGAAGACCCTTGGTTAATACCAAAGGCAATAGGTTTGAACTTTTAATATAGATCCCGAAAGATCTACCTGAACCACCCTATTGTACCGAATGCCGTCACGATATCCTCCACTAAACTCACTTAGTTTAATTAACTCCCTCTAGTTTCGTAAGTACTTAACTAGAGGGATTTAATTAACAGTCAAAATTAACAGGCATCTTCAGTCTGCCTCCTTCTATAAAAGCTTTTGGAAATCGAGAAGCATTCAGATGCAGTGCTTCTTTGCAACAGTCTGACAGACTTTTTCCCATACCATTATCATGGTTTTTCATGGGATCAAATCCACAAAATTTACACTTTATATTCATAGCAACCTCCAATATTTAATTAACCCTTGGTAGTTACGTAAGTACTAAACTACCAAGGTTTAATTAAGTTCAATTAAGAAGGAAACGTGTACACTGTAGCATCAGGATTAAGTTCAAAGAACTCCTTAGCTACAGCTAAATCCAAAGCACCTTTAGCAGCTATATCATAGCCAGTAGCTTCAAATTTAATAGCATCTGCTAAAAACATCTCAGATGTTTTATCAGCAATCGTTGTCTTCATTACCATAAAAACCTCCAATATTTAATTAACCCTTGGTAGTTACGTAAGTACTAAACTACCAAGGTTTAATTAACTTCAATTAAGAAAAGAAGAACTTCAACTTTCGTTTGTCTTCTTCGATCTTTTCAAGACGGAGCAACCTTCTCATTTTATAATAATCTTCCATCATTTCTTGTTCCATCTTCGGAGTAAACTTTCTCATGACATCTCCTTTATAGTTTGAATTAACAGGAGTATAATAAATACTCCTGTCATTGCAAAAACAAACCCTACACCAAGCATTATTACTTGGTATTCACCAAAAAAGAATGGATAGATAAGTATTTCCATACTTATTACCCAATAAGCTACCAAAGGTATGATAGCTGATAAAAAATACCTCATTTTTTATCCTTTCGTAAAGAAATTAGCATGCTCAACTTCGTTGAGAGTTTCAAATTCTCCAACACAATATCCTTCGGAATTGTGAACTTCGTAAGTTTCAACTCCAAAGTAGCTTTGGCATGATACCAAAAAGGTATCATCACCATATTTGTGGTTCAAATTAGTTTGAACATGTTCACTTTCAGTTGTCCAATAAGTCATGGCTAAACTCCTTAATTAATATTTATATAAGAATAGTCTTCATGGAGAAGATTTTCCATCTCTTCAAGATATCTGGAATAATCATCATCAGCAAGACGATCTACTTGACCTTCGGTCAATAAATAGAAAACTTCTTCAAAGTTTACTATCGAACCATCTTCGTATCGTTCCAACTTTTCAAATTCTTTGTTGGATATAATTTGACCAGCTATAGACATAAAAACCTCCAATATTTAATTAACCCTTGGTAGTTACGTAAACTTAAACTACCAAGGTTTAATTAACTTCAATTAAGAAAGAAGAACTTCAACTCTAGCTTTCTCTTCTTTCTCTCGATTTAGCTTTAAAGTAAAGCTATAGTCTGTGAAATATCTTGACTTGTCAAACGGCAGTTTGCAACCACTATCTGACCAAGCCTTAAAAGCTTGGTTCCATTGGGTAATTCCTCTAGGAGGAAACGGCCCAAAAGCTCCAGCTTCTAGCTTTGCTATCAATTTTTCAAGTCTGGTCATACCACCTCCAAAGTTAATTACGTTACGTCTCTAAGTTCGAAGAACTCACTTAGAGACTAACTAATTAGCAGTTCATCAAAGCTCTGTCAAGCCTCGTCAAAATCCATAGGATTTCGTCATGTGTAACTAAATCTCTGATTTAGTCTTGCATAGGATAATCCGTAGGATTTTCAAAGACTTAGCAAAGCTAAGTACAATTGAACGTAGTTCAGTTATCGGCTTTGTATACATCCTTCGGATGATTTGACAAAACCTTCCCTTAAACTTCGTTTAAACTCAGCAAATCCTACTACTAAACTAGGATCTCTCTAAGTTCGTAAGAACTTCCTTAGAGAGATCCGTTTAACTCCCAGAAATTCGGGGAAATTCCTCGTGTGATGCAGGGGGGCAGGGGAAAAATACCGTGTGTGCATATATATATAAAAACAGACCTCTCAAATATTTTCAAAAATCTACGGGCCTATCATCAATGTGATAAAAATACAACAATGTCGGGTACTTAGGTACTAATAGAGGTACTTATAGAGGTACTATAAAGGTACTTATATTATTTTTTTTATATTTTTTTAGACATAGGTATTGTATAAGTACTAAAAATAGTATATAATATAACTATGAATAATTTAGAAGAAAGTTACTTAGAGTCTTTTATAAATCTTAAAGGACTTCTTTCCCAAAAAGTAAATCAAGAATCTAAATCAGACTTTCTAACCTTTGTTAGAATGATGGTTCCTTCTCTTGTGTCTGATTTTAGAATGGGTAATCATATTAAACTTATCTCTAATAAATTAAAAGAATTAGAAGAAGGTAAGGTAAAGAGATTGATGGTCTTTCTTCCTCCTCGTTCCAGCAAGTCAGTTATCTGTTCAAAGCTTTTCCCTGCATGGTATATAGGTCGTAATCCTGAACATGAGATATTGACTGTCTCTCACAGTGACCAGCTATCATCTGACTTTGGTAGGTCTGTAAGGGATTTGGTTAATACAGAAGAATTTAGCAAAATCTTTAGTGGAGTACAATTAAGGAGTGATGTAAGGGCAGCAGGTAAATGGAAGACAAATCATGGTGGTATGTATTATGCTGCTGGTGTAAGATCACAGATAGCTGGTCGAGGTGCTCACATTGCTATCCTAGATGATGTAATGTCGGAGGAAGACTCCTACTCAGAAGCAGGACGTAAGTATGTAAAGGAATGGTATCCAGCAGGTTTAAGAACCCGGATCATGCCGAATGGTGCTATCGTTATTATTAATACAAGGTATCACTATGATGATCTGTGTGGATGGCTTCTCAAGCAACAAGAAGACATGAGTGAATATGAAACAACTCCTTGGGAGGTAATTAAGATACCTGCATGGCTTGATGAAGAAGCAGCAGAACTTCTTGATCTACCTGTAGGAAGTAGTTATTTTCCAGAATGGAAACCTGATGAAATATTACAAGTAGATGAAAATGAAATAAAGGCCAGCAATGGAGCAAGATACTGGAACTCTCTCTATATGCAAGATCCTACTCCAGAAGAAGGAGGACTAATTAAAAAGAGATGGTTACAATATTGGGAAGAACCAGAACCCCCTAGTTGTGATTTTGTAATACAAACCTATGATACAGCCTTCTCAACCAGAACAACAGCAGACTTCAGTGTAATACAGACATGGGGTATATTCTATCTTCATGATCAGGATGAGCAAGGATATGAAAAATTTGCTCCACAACTTATTCTTCTGGGAAATATAAAGGGACGATTTGAATACCCTGAACTTAGAAAGCTGGCACAGAAACTCTATAACGAACATAGACCTGATGTATGCATGATAGAAAAGAAAGCATCTGGTCAATCTCTCATACAGGATATGAGAAGAGGAGGACTACCTGTAATGGAATATAATCCTGATAGAGATAAGGTTGCCAGAGTATATGCAGCTTCTCCTATTATGGAAGCAGGAAGATTATGGCTTCCAAAAGGAAAGAAGTGGTCTGATGATCTGGTAGAAGAACTAATTAGATTTCCCAATGCTGCTCATGATGATCAGGTAGATGCATTAACAATGGCAGTCCACTATATGAAGGAGTCTTGGTATCTAACACATCCAGATGATCCAGAGTGGGAAGATGAGCCAAGAGCAGAGAAAAATACCTACTGGACTTTCTAGTTTGGGAAAAGGTTAATATTATGCTATAATAAGTTAGGGGCTACAGAAGAGGAATTATTATGCACAAATCTAAATACTTTGATAAGGCTGGTGAAATGGCTATAAGCAAACTTATGCCAAAGCCGGATATTTCAATCTCCATCAATATGGCTGGTGGGGGTGGTCTTTCTAGTATTAGTAAACCTATTATGATCAATAGACAAGGTGGTGGCCCAAGCCGTCACGTAAATACATTAGACGTACTTGGATATGGAAGTCCTGACGAGTATCGTCCTTATAGACATTATCTTAATAAACTTCCTAATTATGCAAAGCAATATATAAAAGGAATGAAAAATAAAGCCTTATATGAAACTACAGGATTAAAATATTCGGATACAACAGAAGAAGATCTGACAGAGAAAGAAGCAGAAGCATTAAAAGAAGGGATAGCATATGGTGTAATGTCAGGTAAAGACAAATTTGCAAATATAGGTACATCATTTGAGGATTGGGGGCAGTTAGGAAAAGATACAGAACACCTAACTGATATAGCTCCAAAAAATACTAGGACAGAAGCTGAAGCACTTGTAGGAGGAGCTTCTGTATCTTGGAATCCTGAAACAGGAAAATATGAATTTATTGATCCGTATGATTTTGAAAAGTATGGTGGTCATGAAGGTCTGCCCGGAGCATATAAAGGAAGAATGTTTAAATCAAATAAATTATTTGGGATTCCTCTAGCTTTAGGTAATATACTTGTAGGTAGAGGAGATCAAGGAAGCCCTTATCCCGGAGCATTTAAAACTAGAATTGGACTTACCCCACAAAAAGTTCAAGATATTTCAGAGAAAAATAATTTTTTTGGAGTAGAAGATCGTAATTTATCTGGTTTAGAAGGATATTCTGAAGAAATTAAAGATGGAGTTACAACATCTTTTATAGACGATATGGCTATAGATACAACAAGTGGATTAAAGCATGGAGGACAAACAATGTCCGGAGGGTTATCAGGAATAAATAAAACTATGATGATAAAAGGACAACCACATAAACTAGCATGGATTAGACCAGATGAAGCTTCTGTTCTAAAGGCTATGGGTGGTAGTGGTAAGAAGGTAGGTGGTATCCCTGCTTATTTTTATATTGGAGAAGATGAATCATATGAAGATGTAGTTGTTGACTCTACAGGAGAAAGTCCGACAGAAGAATACTATATGGGAGTTCCATCAGAACACCTAACTGATATATCTCCATCAGAACCAGCTAAAGATATTGACAAAAGAGAACCTCAAATATATTCACCAGAACATACACCTAGAGAAACTGCACAACAAATATCTCGAAGACTTCTGGGAGATGGGCCAGAAGATGGAGTTGATCGTTATTTATATCCTTATTGGAATGAATTGAAAGATCGAGGGTTAACAAATCAACAGGTAGCAGATAGATTAGCAGCAGTAATGTCAACTCCAGCAGGTCTTATGGGTTTACAAAAAGGATATTATGAAGGATATACTGGCTGGGGGCCAATGGGAACACTTGAAAGGCTTACTGATAATATGGGACAACAGTATGCTGAAGCAATGAAAAAATATATGGAAGAAGATAAAACACGAAAAGGTTTAAAAGCTGATTACCAATTAGAAGAGGAAGAAACACAAAATATATTTTCATCAGCTTTAGGTAAACTTAAAGATGTTTTTATGGGACCAGATGAATTAACACCTGATGCCATAAGAGATATTCAAGCTGATTTTAAAGAAAGAGGAGCTACCTTTACTCCTATGTCTGGTATGGAAAGAGGAATAGGAGCAGTATTACAACCAACAATATTTAAAATATTTTCTAGTATAGTAGGAGGAAGACCTATAGGAACTCTTACAACTAAAGAAGGATTAACTTATACAGTAGGTGAAGGTGGTGAAATAACTTATCAAGATTCACCTGTAGCCGTAGATGAAGGAAATGAACCTAGAAAAAGAATACAAAGAAAAAGAGCAGTTCCTAAAGTAGAAGAAAAAGTTGAAGAAAAAGTTGAAGAAACTGAATCATTTCCAACAGGACGTAGAATAGCTTCTCTTGGAGGATTACAAGATATATATCAAAATATTTATGACAGAAAATTTAGGACAGGTTAGAATATGGCAACTGAAAGAAATCCATTTGATAAAATACCAGAGGAAGTATCTAATGTAGTTCCTCTAGCTCCAGTAGAAGAATCAGAACTTGATGCTACCTTTGAAGTAGCAGATGATGGTGGAGTTATAGTAGACTTTGCAAGTGAAGATGTTGTAATGCAGCCTTCAGAAGATATTGCTGAATGGTATGGTGATCTATGTGAAACACTGGATGAACAGGAATTATATACGATATCCAGTGATGTAATAGAAAGTTATCAGGCAGATAAGGATTCCAGAGGTGAATGGGAGTCTATGTTTGAAAGAGGTTTTGAATTACTAGGACTTAAACTTCAACCGGGATCAGAACCTTTTGAAGGAGCCTGTACAGCAGTACACCCACTCCTGATTGAGTCGGCAGTTAAGTTTCAGTCTAAAGCTTCAGGAGAACTCTTTCCTAGTTCTGGTCCTGTAAAAGCAAACATACTTGGTAAGCATACACCAGAAAAAGAATTACAAGCTAATCGAGTACAGAACTTTATGAACTATCAGTTGACTGAGCAGATGCCAGAATACTTTGATGAGTTTGAAAGAATGTTGTTCCATCTCCCCATCATAGGATCAGCTTTTAAAAAGATATATTATGACTCAACTCTCAAACGTCCTGTCTCTGAGTTTATACCAATAGATCAGTTCTATGTATCTTATTATGCAACAGATTTAAGGAATGCTGATAGATATACTCATGTTATCTATCGTAGTCCTGTAGAATTACAAAAAGATATAATAGCTGGTGTTTATAAAGATGTAGATTTACCTGAACCTAATCAGACAAATGTAACATCCTTTACAGCAAAGATGGATACCATACTAGGACTATCTCCTAGTTCAGATAAAGATCCTCAATATATTTTACTTGAACAACACTGTTATCTGGATATAGAAGGGAAAGATCAGTCTCTGCCTTATATCGTAACAGTAGAAGAACAAAGCAGACAGATATTAAGTATTCGTAGAAACTATGAACAGAATGATCCTAATATGGAAAAGAGAAGTCACTTTGTTCATTACAGGTTTGTACCCGGATTTGGTTTTTATGGATTGGGCTTGATACACTTCCTTGGTAATCTGACAATGAGTGCAACGGCTGCAATGAGATCCCTTATTGATGCAGGTCAATTTGCTAATTTACCCGGAGGTTTCAAGGCCAAGGGAATTAGAATTGTTGGTGACAACGAACCTATTTCCCCCGGTGAGTTCAAGGAGGTTGAAGCAACTGGAGTAGATCTTGCAAAGGCTATTATTCCTCTCCCCTATAAAGAGCCTTCCTCTACTCTATTCCAGATGTTACAATTTGTAGCTTCTGCTGGTCAGAAGTTTGCAGACAGCACAGAGAAAATTGTCTCTGATGCTGCCTCCTATGGACCCGTTGGAACAACAATGGCTCTTCTTGAAGCCAGTAGTAAGTTCTTCACAGCTATCCATAAACGAGTACATAAGTCACAAAGAGATGAATTTAGAATACTGGCAAAGATAGATTATGATTATCTTCCAGCAGAATATCCTTATGATGTTCCTTTTGAAGATCGTAGTATATTTAAGAATGATTTTGATGGAAGAGTCGATATTGTTCCTGTATCAGATCCTAACATACCATCCAATGCCCATCGTATGATGATGGCTAATATGGCTATGCAAATGGCACAGCAATCACCTCCCGGTATGTTTAATATGGAAGCCCTGAACAGAACAATACTTCATGCTGCCAACATGCCAAACCTTGAAGAGATTTTACCTCCCAAGATAGAACCGAAGCCTATGGACCCGGTTTCTGATATAATGGCTGCTACAAAAGGAATACCCATAGCAGCCTTTCCGGGTCAGAACCATGATGCTCACATTCAAACAAAGATGGCATACCTGCAAGATCCTGCCAATGGAGCTAATCCTATCATGCAGAGAATACGTCCTATACTTGAAGCTAATATACAAGAACATTCTGTTATGAAGTATCAGGAACAAATGAATGGAGTAGCACAAGAAGCTCTTGAACAATTACCTCCTGAACAACAACAAAACCCTGCTGTTCTGGAAATGGTAATGGCTCAAGCTGCTCAACAGGTAATGAATGCTAATCAGGCTATGGGTATGGCTCAATCTCCAGAACAACAGTTAGTAGCTCTTGAACAAGCTAAAGTAGAACTACAAAAACAAAAGCTACAATCTGATACAGTTACTCAAGCTGCTGAAATGGAAATTAAAAATAAACAACTTGAGTTAGATGAGAATGAACAAATTATTGATATGCTTAAAGCAGGATCATCTGAAGAATTTAAAAAGGAAAAAGATGCAAAAGATAGAGAGTCAAGAAAAGAAATAAAAGAAATGGAAATTGATGCTCTTGATCGTAGAGAAATAGAAAGAATACGTAAAGATATTATTGAACAGAATATGAGAGATGATAGAGATTTGGATATGAAAGGTCTTGATGCTCTTGTAAAGATGGCAATAGAACAATCCAAGAAGGAGAAATAAAATGGAGAAGACAATAAAAATTCCACAGATGAAGAAAGGTAAAGGCTATATTAGTTATAATAAAACAAGCTCTGATAAACCAGTAACTTATGGAGATCCTTTTAAAAGTGATTGTATCGGAGATTGGGAAATGGTAGCTGACCTTAATGAGTGGGGTTATGACGAATTTAAATTTCCAAATCCTATAAAAGGTAAGTAACTCTAACCAATGGAAATTTGGGATGAAGTAGTTCAGGAGTTTAACGATGAAATTCAGAAACTCAGAATTACATTAGCCAGTGGGAATGCTGAAGATTATGCACACTATAGACAGCTTGTAGGTTCAATACAAGGTCTGGAATGGGCTAGAGGCAATCTTACTGAAATTATTAAAAAACGAACTTATGGAGATAATGAGGAGTAAAATGCAACAAGTACAAATGGGTAAATCAATTAAAAATAATCTATGGATTACAGATCCAGAAGAAGTAGACGATCCAGAAGTACTGCCCGAATTACCGGGATTTCATGTATTGGTACGTCCAGTATCTGTGAAGAGCCAAACAAAAGGTGGTATTCTTTTACCAGACTCAACAAAGGATGATATATCATATCTTACAACTGTTGGTAAAGTAGTAGCTCTTGGTGATTTAGCTTATCTGGATAAAGATAAATTTCCTGCTGGAGCATGGTGTAATATAGGAGACTATGTGTGTTATGGTAAACATGCAGGTACAAAGCTTTTTTATAAAGGTGTAAGATTAATTTTATTGTTTGATGATCAAATTACAATGAGAGTTGAAGATCCAAAAGATTTAGATCCTACTTTCAATTTAGGAAAAGGATCAAGTTAACTTGGGAAAAAGTTAATATTATGATATAATAAGTTATACGTTAAATCGTTGAACTCGTAGACAACGGAGGTCAAAATGAGTGAAAAGAAAGAAGAATGGGGTGATATAGAGATCCCGAATGAAGAGCAGAAAGAAGTTGAATTTGAAATAGAAGAAGAAGCTGAACCAAAACAAAAGGCAGAAGCTAAAAAAGAAGGAAAGCCACCAGAGTTAGATGGTATAGAAACTAAGGGGGCTGAAAAAAGAATAAGACAACTTATTCGACAAAGAAAAGAAAGAGATGAACAGATAGCTGCTCTCATCCAAAAAAATGAGGAATTAGATTATACCCTCAGAACAAAAGATAAGGAAGTTAATCAGGTAAATAAGTTAAGTCTTGATGCTTCTGAGAAACAATTAACTGATAAACTTGAGCTTG
>VTLG01003750.1_pt1 | contig 14380 bp, 14 predicted proteins | sample 4694571 | NCBI WGS metagenome assembly VTLG01 (sample SAMN12604809, study PRJNA352737) | marine metagenome | biome: ENVO:00000447; feature: ENVO:00000209|ENVO:00000569|ENVO:01000036; material: ENVO:00002151; isolation source: viral sequences binned using virsorter ...
TTGATGTAAGATACCAGTGGAGATTGAATGATCTCTGGGATCTAACTCAGACAGAGATTCTTACATATGAAATGGTAAACAGAAGACTAGAAGATATATACTGGTTACTAGAAGGACAGAAACAAATCAGATTCCAAGCAAGAGGAGACAGGTTATACATGGATCTTGACTTCAAGACTGATGTAAACGATGGAGACTTTATAGTCTTTGATGCTTACAGAGCATTAGATCCTTCTACATTTACTACACTATATGATGACATCTTCCTCAAGAGATATACCACACAACTCATCAAGAGACAGTGGGGACAGAACTTATCTAAGTTCCAAGGAGCACAGTTGCCAGGTGGTATCACTATGAATGGTGATCAGATATATCAACAGGCACAAGAGGAGTTGAACAAGATAGAAGATGAGATGCTAATGAAGTATGAAATGCCTCCAATGGATATGATCGGATAATGGCAAGAAACGTATTCTTTACACACGGTACTCGTAACGAGCAGTTTCTTCAGCAGAATCTTGTTGAAGAATATATCAAGATGTTTGGTATGGATGTGTTATACATTCCCAGACAAATGATAGCAAAAGATAATGTGTTTAATGAAGAGGTCATCTCACAGTTTGATGACTCATATATTATAGAAGCATACCTAGAAAACTTTGATGGTTTCCAAGGTGGTGGAGATCTATTGACAAAGTTTGGTATCAGACAGACTGATGAGATAACTATGGTTATATCACAGCAGAGATTTAGTGATCTTATATCTCAGTTCCTATTGTTAGACGAAGACATAGAGGTAGGAGAAAGACCACAAGAAGGAGATCTAATATACTTCCCACTATCATCTAATTATTTTGAGATTAAATTTGTAGAGCATGAAGAACCTTTTTACCAGTTAGGTAAGAACTATACATATAAATTAAAAGCAGAACTCTTCGAGTACAGCGACGAAGGTGGAGAGTTCTTCGCAGGAGACGACGAGTTAATAGATACAGGTTATACTGTACAATACTATTATCTTGTATCACCTGGCGAGTCCGCTGCTGCGACTCCGTTACTTGATGGAGATGTAGTATCACAGGCTATAGTTACTACAAACGGTAGTAAGTATAACTTCACTCCGACTGTTGCTGTTACAGGTGATGGTACAGGAGCAACAGCACATGCTGAGATGATCGTTGTAAATGTGGGTGGATCTATTCCAATAACCCCAGCTGTCTTAGATCCTACTGTGAAGAACGGTAAGATGGTTGGTCTAGAAATAATTTCAGGAGGTAGTGGTTATGATGTATCTCGATCTAGTATTGATTTCACTGATCCTAGTAGCACAGGCACCAAACCTGTGGTCATTCCGACTTTTAACTCGTCTGGTTCGCTCACTAAAGTTGAGATTACTAACGAAGGATCAGGATATGATTCCGTCGAAAGGATAGTAATAGACAGTGGTGGTAGTGGATACACTACTGCTGCTTTTGATATACAATCAGTACCAGCTGGACTGTCTGGAAACTTTATTGATAAGGAACAAGTTACAGGTGGAACTACTGGTGGTACAGCTATGGTTGCTGATTGGGATAAATCAGAAGGCTGGTTGAAATTAAAATCAGTAACAGATGACTTCCAGATCGGTGAACTATTGGTAGGTAATACCAGTGGTGCGTCAATAACGATACATAGTTATGACGCAATGAAGACAACAGATACTAAATACTCTGAGTCTTCCACGTTTGAGACACTTGCTGATGATATCATTGACTTCAGTGAAGGTAACCCATTTGGTATAGGAACATAACATGTTAGGTGAATACACATATAATAAAGTTATCCGTAAATGCGTTATAGGATTTGGTACTTTATTCAACGGAATAGAAGTTAGGAAAGAGACAGGTGGTACAACCTATCAGAAGATGAAAGTACCTCTTGCCTATGGTCCTAAGCAAAAGTTTTTAGCAAGACTAGAGGGACAACCAGAATTAAACAAGAAGGTTGCTATCACTCTACCTAGAATATCATTTGAACTGTCTGGGATATCATATGACAGTAGTAGAAAGTTAAGTCCCATAACGACTGACTATAAGAAAGATGGTAAGAATGTAAGAAAGATATTTACACCCGTACCATATAATCTAGACTTCAGTTTGTCTATACTATCAAAGACAAATGATGAAGCGTTGGAAATCATAGAACAAATCGTTCCTATATTCCAACCATCATATAATATTACTATCAAAATATTAGATGATATCAATGAGTATCGTGACATACCAATCGTTCTGAATAGTATTGCCTACTCAGACGAGTATGAAGGTAACTTTGATCAACGTAAATTAACTACGATTGACTGTACCTTTACTGTCAAAGCATACATCTTCGGACCTACATCCACACAGAAACCAATCAAGAAAGCAAAAGTTCATTACGATACTGGTACCCCTGCGACACCAAACCGTCGTGTATCATATCAAGTAGAACCTACTGCCTTACGTGATAAGGATAGTGATGGAGCAGGACTGACTCTCACAGCAGAGGTCAACAGTAAGGTAGCTACACTACCAGTTGTAGACTCAACTGTACTCAGTATAGGTGACTATATTGAGATCAATAACGAAGTTATGAAGGTCAAGAGTAAACCAGATGGAGAGTCTATTACTGTACTTCGTGGTCAAAATGCCACAACTCAATCTGCTCATGCGAGTGGTTCAGTTATAGATATTATAACAACCGCTGACACAGAACTATTAGATAGTGATGATGACTTCGGATTCAACGAAATGACTTCTTTCTATGGATAACAATTTCGGTGGTTTAGAAAAGGCGTTTGACACCTCTGAACCTAAACCCAAAAAGACAAAAGTTATACAGAATACTGATGATCAGATAACTGATGATCATGAGTATGCTAGATCTAATCTTTATTCTCTTATAGAGAAAGGACAAGAGGCAGTCGATGGTGCTTTAGATGTAGCACAGGGAAGTGATCACCCCAGAGCATATGAAGTAGCAGGACAGTTAATCAAACACGTCGGTGACGTTGCTGATAAACTCATGGCACTTCAGAAGACAACCAAAGAAGTAAAGGAAGAGAAAAAGAAAGGACCTTCCACAGTCAACAACGCTTTATTTGTTGGTAGCACAGCAGATTTACAGAAGATGTTGAAGAATGCTTCCAAGGATAAATAAGTAAGAACCAACTATTATTAACATGTCAGTATTAAAAGTAGTGCAGGATGGACCTACGGTGACCGTCGGTAGTGCTGCCAACACACAAAGTACAGCACTATCTGTGAAGACAGGTATCTATCGCTTCGCTGCTGAAGTCGCAAAGGGCGGTGCTGCCATACAGCTAGGTGGAGCTGCCAATGCCACTAACTCAAGTTTATATGTAGAGAAAGGCGAATCAGTCATCGTTAAAGGTGATAGCCCAGTGCGTATGGGTATCACAGGTGCCACTGCTGCTAACCCAGTAGTATTCACGATAGAAAGATCAGGTGGAAATCATAATCAGATTAAGGTAGGAGACTACGTTACAACAACTGGTTCATCTGTTGGAGCATATAATTTATCTCACGTTGAGGTAACTGCTGCTACACCTACCACATTCACAATCGGTGGTACAGATGGATCTGGTTTCGCTGCGTTCTCAGGAACTGCTGAAGTGCGTAACTCTATGAAGTATGCTATAATGCCTAAGACTGCTAGTGGAGCAACAGTCCACTGTACAGAGGTTCAAGTCGTTGTATCATAATGATTACAGAAGCATCGAGACTGAATGAGTATGGTAAATACTATTACGTCGAGTTGGTTTGGCGTGGTAGACCCTACCGTGTACAAATATTCTTTCCGAAGCTTCAGAAACCACAACGTCAGGATATCCAGAAACAAGCTGGCAAGATATATCCTGGTGCTAGAATAGTATCATATGTAGAAGCAAGTCGTTCTAACGACCTACCTATGCTATTCGCTATTGATTATTTCTAATGCAGTTCAGAGAAAGCGACATACTAGAATTACTAGACATGTGTCGCACAACAGATAAATGTAGTGTCAAACTTATACGTAAGTTAGAAGACTACCTAGAACAATATTCTTGTGATGAGCAAAATCTGGCACGAACATATCCCCCCTTCCCTTTTTAACAAGTTAAAAGATGCTTGTATAGAAAGAAGGAAAGACGAAGACTGGGACTATAATAATAAATTAGTTGGTGCTTTGAATCAACAGTCATCTCTCGTTCCTACTGAGGGGTTGGAAGATTATCTCGTCCATACTTCACAGAATATCTGGCACACATTCTTTCAGACATGCCCATATAAAGGAGACTTCAATCCAAACTATTTGGATCTCCGCGAACTATGGGTAAACTATCAGAAACCTGGTCAATACAATCCTTACCACTGCCATCATGGTGTGGTAAGTTTTGTTATTTTTGTAGACATACCATACGGTGTGGAAGAACGGAAAGACTTTGCTAGTGATGGTGGATTCCAACTAGAGGATAGACTTATCAACGTGGATAGATCATGGAATGGACAGGTACTTATGTTTCCATCTCCTACTAATCACGCAGTGTATCCTTATCATTCCACAGACAAAGAAAGAATTACTGTAGCAGGAAATTTATTCTGGAAAGTGTGCTAAATATATTAGCATCAATTATTGCCATGTCTGAAGTACCAGAGGATCGCCTCACAGCCCAGATGGACTTTGAGGAAGATATGAGAGAGAACCCTGAGTTTTATAGGGAATATCTTTCTACACACTGCCAAGAACCCCCACACTGGGATTACATCATAGACAAATGGGTTGCCTATGATCATGGAGTCACGATGTTCTTTGACAAAGAGTCAGAAGCACGTGATTGGTATACGCTAAATACCCATAGTACAAGTAGTTAAACAGTTATAATGTCACTGACGATTCGTAGATTACCTGAACAGGATAACAATCTGCTCAGACCCCCATCCAGTATACAACCATCACAAAATGGTGACGTAGTATTAGAAGCAACTTCTAATAGCGTTTTGACCATGAAGTTGAAGGGTACTGATGGTGTCGTCAGAAACTTTGACGTTGGTGGTGGTGGATCAACGATTGGTACAGAATATGATATCCGTGCTATCGCAGCTACATCTCCTGATGTTACATTTAGATTGACATCTTCTTACTCTGTTATAGATGATATTACATTTAAAGGTAACTCACAGCAAATAATTTGTTCACGTATAGACGATAATAATATACAATTTGCTTTCCCAACTGATGTCACAATGCCTAATGACTTGACAGTCACAGGTGACTTGACAGTTAATGGGACAACAACTACGGTCAATTCTACTACCGTTCAAGTAGATGATAAAAATTTAGAACTAGGTACAGTTGCTTCACCTACAGATAGTACAGCCGATGGTGGTGGTATAATCTTGAAAGGAGCATCAGACTATAGCATGCTATGGTCAAATACTAATGATGCTTGGACATTCAATCAGAATGTATTTCCAAGTGCTGATAGTACCTATGACTTAGGTAGCAACCTAATACGTTGGCAGAACATATATGGTGATGCTGCTAACATTACATCAATAACAGGAGCACTTACTGGTAATGCTGACACTGCAAGTACTTTACAGACTGCTAGAGATATCTCAGGCGTTTCATTCGATGGTGGATCGGACATCACACTGGTTACAGACAACGTTCAGGAATCAGGGACACCCACGAATGTGTACTTCACAAACACTAGAGCGAGATCTGCGATTTCTATCACGGACTCTGGAGGTGATGGTGCCCTCGGTTACGACTCAGGCACAGGTGTTATTACCTATACTGGTCCTAGCCCCTCAGAAGTTAGAGCACATTTTTCGGGAGGGACAGGAGTTACGCTCACATCTGGAATAGTTAACATAGGACAGGCAGTTGGTACAACTGATGATGTAGAATTTAATCAAGTAACAGCAGCTTTAGTTGGTAACGCAACTACAGCAACAACATTACAGACAGCAAGAAATATAAACGGTGTATCATTTAATGGTGGTGCTGACATCACATTAGATCTAGATGATATTCAAGAAGCACAATCCACACCAACAAACTTATTCTATACTAATGAGAGAGTAGATGACAGAGTAGCAGTTTTACTTACAGGTGGTAATGGTATAAACAAACAATATGATGATGCTTCCGACTCACTTACATTATCTGTAGACTTTACAGAATTTACAACTGATGATGTTGTAGAAGGATCAACAGATTTATACTTTACTAATAGTAGAGCAAGAGCTGCTGTATCAGTAACAGACGCAGGAGGAGATGGTAGTCTAGCATTTGATAATAGCACTGGTGTATTCACATACACAGGTCCTAGTGCTGCTGAAGTAAGAGCACATGTATCAGTCACTGACTTAGGTGGTGACGGATCTATGTCATATGACAGTGGAACTGGCGTTATAACATACACAGGTCCTAGTCCTCTAGAGACCAGACAACATCTAAGTGGTGGTACAGGTGTATCTTATAACTCCGCATCAGGTGTAATTGCTATAGGTCAGGCAGTTGCTACTAACTCTGACGTTACCTTTGGTGAGGTAACTATCGGTGCTAGTGGTACAAGAAACTTACTTATACAGAACACTGACAACGTAGGTACAGTAGACACAGTTGCCAACATCACATTCAAGCACAGTGGTATTGACTTTACCTCTGATAGTATTGTTGCTGATGGTAATGACCTAGGACACATTGACTTTAGAAACAATGGTGGTTCTAAGATAGCAGCTTTTGGATTTAGAAAGAGAAATACAGAAGGAAGCAAATTAGTATTTGAAGTTGACGCAAATAATAACGGTACACCTAACCTAGAAGTAGGTGACACAAACTTATGTCTTGAGTCTAGTTACATCAAACTGACTGCTGCTACAACTAAGGTGATTGGTGCATCACTCACAGTAGAGTTAGATGATGCATCAGAGAACGCAGGTCCTGATCTTATTATTCAAAGAGACAGTGCTAGTGCGGCTACTAATGACTTACTTGGTGCTGTTAAGTTCCACGGTAGAAATACAAGTAACGGTGCTGACGTAGAGTTTGGTAAGATACAATCCAAGATACACTTTGATACCGAAGGATCTGAGAGAGGACTATTAAACTTCTCAGTTATAGACGCAGGATCAGAAGTCAAGACTATGACACTACGTGGTGGTCTAGTCGGTCTTAATATAGAGGAACCCGCAGGACAGTTACACGTCAAAGGTAGTGACACAACTGACCAGATCATTATTGAGAACACAACTAACAGTTCTACTACTGCTCCTGACCTTGTATTATACAAGTCAGGTACTATCGGTATTGGACATCAGCCAGGTAGAATTGACTTCAGAGGTAGAAATGCTAATGATGATGCTAACGTTACCTATGCAGGTATCTTTGCTGAGGTTACTGGTACATCAAACCTAGCAGAGAACGGAGCACTTAAGTTCTTTACCGTACAATCTGGTACACTATCTGAAGCCGCAAGAATTACTGAGTCAGGTCACTATAAGTTACAGCAAGATAAAGGTATTGACTTTAGTAACCAGACATCATTACCTGGCAAGACATATCAGATTCTTGATCACTATGAAGAAGGTTTCTATGATGCTACACCAGAGTTCCAGTCAACAATCAGAGCTGGTATGACAACTACATCTACTGGTTACTACACTAAGGTAGGTAGAATGGTACATGTACATGCTAAGGTTACAGTTAACATTCAAGACGCATCATTGATTGGTGGTGTTCTTAAGTTCCCAATTCCATTCCAACCCGCACTATCACATAGTGACGCACCAGTACAGACAGTAGTAATGGATACATCATCCACACACTTCTTGAACACAGGACAAGCAATATTCCTAGACGACAGTAAAGATATGGTAGTAGCACATGCAGGATCTCAGAATCAGTGGATGGTACTCCAGATACGTAACGCTGATTATAAGAGATCAAGTGTCATCACCGCAGGAAACTGTGCGATTGGTACCGCTGCGTTATTCCTAGACTTCACTTATAGAGCTTCCTCATAATGTCATCAGCCCAAGACTTCTATCTTGGTAACCCCAACCTTAAAAAGGTTGGAACTGAAATTGAATTTACTCAAGACCAGATCCAAGAATACCTAAAATGCAAAGACGATCCTGTCTACTTTGCTATGAATTACATCAAGATTATATCTCTTGATGAGGGTATAGTTCCATTCAAGATGTGGGACTTTCAACAGGAACTGATTAAGAACTTTCACGAGAACAGGTTTAATATAGCAAAACTTCCTAGACAGACTGGTAAGTCCACTACGTGTGTGTCTTACCTTTTACATTATGCATTGTTCAATGACAATGTGAATATAGGTATCCTAGCAAACAAGCTATCCACTGCTAGAGATCTACTCGGAAGACTACAACTTGCCTATGAACAACTCCCACTCTGGATGCAACAGGGAATCATAGCATGGAACAAGGGTAGCATGGAGTTAGAAAATGGATCAAAGATTCTCGCTGCATCTACTTCAGCATCTGCTGTCCGAGGTATGTCGTTTAACATCATCTTCCTCGATGAGTTTGCGTTTATACCTAACCATATTGCGGAGCAATTCTTTAGTTCCGTTTATCCTACTATTACTTCTGGTAAATCCACAAAAGTCATCATTATTTCCACGCCAAATGGAATGAATCACTTCTATAAGTTGTGGGTTGACGCACAGAAAGGTAGGAACGGATACATTTGGACTGAAGTACACTGGTCAAAAGTACCAGGTAGGGATGCTGCTTGGAAAGAAACTACTATTGCCAACACGTCAGTCAGACAGTTCACTCAAGAGTTTGACTGTGAGTTCTTAGGGTCTGTTGACACACTCATAACTGCTAGTAAGTTACGCACACTGACATATGATGATCCAATTAAGTCAAATGGATCGCTAGATGTGTATGAAAATCCTATACCTGAAAGAGATTATATAATTACATGCGATATATCGCGGGGTTTAGCACAGGATTATAGTGCTTTCTGCGTGATAGACATATCACAAGCTCCATGGAAGTTAGTAGCAAAGTATAGAGACCATGATATTAGACCTATGTTACTACCTAATGTCATAGCAGACGTAGCAAAGATATACAATATGGCATATGTTTTGATAGAGGTGAATGATCTAGGAGAGGCAGTCGCATCACAGCTCCATTATGATGTGGAGTATGAGAATGTACTCATGTGTGCTATGCGTGGTAGAGCTGGACAGATAGTTGGTACAGGATTTAGCGGAGGAAAGACACAGATGGGTGTCAAGATGAGTAAAACTGTGAAAGCACAGGGATGCTCAAACCTCAAGACGCTGATAGAGGATGACAAACTAATTGTAAACGACTATAACATTGTATCTGAGCTGACTACATTCATACAAAACAAGCAATCATTTGAGGCAGACGAGGGATATAATGATGACCTTGTGATGTGTCTTGTCATCTTTGCATGGTTGGTACAACAGGAATATTTCAAGGAACTGACTGATCAGGACATAAGACGGAGGATATATGAGGAGCAAAAGAATCAGATAGAACAAGATATGGCACCATTTGGTTTCATTCTCAACGGTGTAGATGATGAAGAAGTTGTGGTAGATGAGAAAGGAGATGTCTGGTCACTTGAGATGGACGGTAGTGACAGGGAGACTTCAAAATGGAACACAGACGAGTATGGTGACAGATCATTTATGTGGGAGTATCGGTAGAAAAGCTACTTTCCCTAAATATTTTTAGACAAATTGAAATTATTCATCAGGAGTACCAAGCATGGCTAGCACACTTCTCTCACCAGGAGTGGTAATTCAAGAGAGGGATTTAACCCTTGGATCCATTGAGACAGTAGAAGTAAACGTTGGAGCAATAGCTGGAGCTTTTACAAAAGGACCAGTTAATAAACCAGTTAGAATCTCATCGGAATCAGAATTACTATCTAAATTCGGTGAACCAAATGACAGTAACTATGAAACATGGTTCGCTGCCTCATCTTTTCTCGCATACGGTGGCGTACTTGACGTAGTACGTGCTAGTGGTGCTTCATTAAAAACTGCTAACGTAGGTGGAGTTTCACTTACAATTAACAGCGTAGAAGATTACGAAGGTAATTACTACGATGGTACAGCATCTTGGGACTATGCTTCTAGAAACATTGGTTCTGTAGGTAACTCACTTAAAGTTGTAGTAATCGACTCAGGTGCTAACCAACAGGTAACTCTTGCGGGCAACCTCCAGTCAGCTGGTGTAGCAGCAGGATCATTAATCCAAAACTCAGCGGGTACTAAATCTGCTTACATCCACAAAATTACAGGTGGTACAGTAGTAGATGTTATCTGGGTATCTGGTGGTGCTTGGACAACTTCTGATCTAGTTGATGATGGATCTAACCCTGATGTTGCTATCACAGCAGTAGCAGGATGGTATGATTCACAGATGATTACCCCAACCTTGAACTGGAATCAAGTGGCTCCCCAACCTGGCACTTCAGTACACGTTGCTGAACGCGGAGGATCAAACGACGAGATGCACATTGTTGTAGTCGACGTTGACGGTGGAGTAACAGGAACACCTAATACAGTTCTTGAGAAATTTCTATATGTCTCTAAAGCATCTGATGGTAAATCAGCAGAAGGTTCTTTAGTATACTATCCAGAGGTTATCCTCAACCAATCTAGTTACATCTACTGGGGTTCTCATGATAACGAGGACATTTGGGATGTATCTGGTAACGCTCTTGCTAACGCATCTAACGTAGGTGGAGTTTCAACAACAGCATTTGATATTCTTGGTGAGAAAGAATATACAATGACAGCTGGTGCTGACGACTTTACACTAACTCAGGCAGAGATCATCGCAGGGTATGATTACTTTGCTGATCCAGAAACAGTACAGATTGACTACCTAATCATGGGTGGTGGCGGTGCTACTGAGACAGAAACAAAAGCAAAAGCAAACAAACTGATCAGTATTGTGAATGCTCGTAAAGACTGTGTTGCTTTCATTTCTCCTGATAAAACAAATGTTATCGGAGTATCAGACAGCGGTACACAAACTAATAACATAGTTGAGTTTTTCGATTCATTCCCATCAACTTCATACGTAGTCTTCGATAGCGGTTGGAAGTATCTTTATGATCGCTTCGCTGACAAGTATAGATGGATCCCATGTAACGGTGACACTGCAGGATTGTGTGCTAGCACAACAGCAGCTGGAGATCCATGGTTCTCACCCGCAGGACTTAATCGCGGTGGAATCAAGAATGCTATTAAACTAGCATATTCACCTAAGAAATCTGAAAGAGACACACTTTATCAGAAGAGAATCAACCCAATCACTTCTCTACCTGGTCAAGGTATCGTACTCTTCGGAGACAAAACAGCTCTCGCTTCACCATCTGCCTTTGATCGCATCAACGTCCGTCGTCTCTTCCTCGTCATAGAGAAGACAATAGGAAATGCTGCGAAGGGAGTATTGTTTGAACTAAATGACGAATTTACTAGAAACAACTTCAACAATGTTGTCGAACCATACCTACGTGACATTCAAGCACGTCGTGGTATTACCGACTTCTTAGTTGTCTGTGATAGTTCTAACAACACACCTGATTTAATTGATAAGAATGAGTTCGTTGCTGAGATTTACATCAAGCCTGCTCGCTCTATCAACTTCATCACACTAACCTTTGTTGCTACACGTACAGGTGTTAGTTTCGAGGAAGTAATCCCAAGGAGATCTTAAACAATGGCTGAAACCAAAGCACTGGGCGTATTAGAATTCCAGTCTAGAATCAAGGGAGCAGTTAGACCTAACCTGTTCTCTGTGACACACAACTTTCCAACAGGCATAATCGCTGAAGATGGATTAGAAACATACTTGTGTAAGAGTGCTGCTCTTCCTGCATCAACAGTAGGAACAGTAGAACTACCTTTCCGTGGTAGAGTGATCAAGGTACCTGGCGACAGAACCTTTGAATCATGGACTGCTACATTCTATATGGATGATGCTTTCCAACTACGTGGTGCTTACGAAAAGTGGATTGAACTAACCAACACTGTAGATGCTAACACAGCATCAGCAGGAATGGATGCTATCTTACAGGACATCACTGTAACTCAGATGGATAAGTTCAACGGATCCGCAAAACAATTCAAGGACATCCGTCAGTATAAATTAGTGAAAGGTTTCCCAGTATCTGTTTCACAGGTATCACTAGCATATGACAACAACGATTCTTACGAAGAGTTCGATGTTGAGTTTGCTTACCAGTACTTCGAGACATCTATTGGACAGAATACTATGAAAAGGGTTGGCACTGCCTAACTAAATAGTAGGTAAAGAAACGCAATATTATGGCAGAGTTATTCGGATTCTCGTTTAGAAGAAGAGAGGAGGAGTTAAAGAAAAGTGCTCCTTCTCCCGTCGCCCCAACTAATGAGGATGGTGCTACAAGTTTTATAGCTGGTGGTTACCATGGGACATACGTAGATCTTGATGGTAACTTCAAGACTGAATACGACATGGTGGTTAAGTATCGCATGATGGCGATGCACCCTGAAGTAGACAGTGCGATTGAAGACATTTTACAAGAGTCAATAGTCACAGACCAAAATGACTCACCCGTGCAGATAAACCTGGCAAACTTAGATGTCAGTGATTCTGTCAAGGATATGATTAGAACAGAGTTCGATTATATTAAAAATTTAATAGGATTTGATACTAAAGCTCATGAAATGTTCCGTAGATGGTACATTGATGGGCGTTTGTATTATCATAAGGTCATAGATTTGAAGAGACCTCAAGATGGTATTCTCGAACTCCGTTATGTAGATCCACAAAAGATCAAGAAAGTTAGACAGATCAACAAGATTCCAAAGACCGCAGACCAGTTTCAGTCACTAGACTATGGTAAGGTAGACGAATATTTTATATACAACCCTAAAGGATTACGCAACACCTCCGCAAATAGTGGTATAAAAATTGCGAAAGATGCTATAACATATGTCACCTCTGGTATCCTTGATACTAATAAGAATATAGTATTGTCTTACTTACATAAGGCAATCAAAGTTCTTAATCAACTCATGATGATCGAGGACTCTCTTGTTATCTACAGGATATCAAGAGCACCAGAGCGTAGAATTTTCTACATTGATGTAGGAAATCTACCAAAAGTAAAAGCGGAGCAGTACCTACGTGAGGTAATGAGTCGCTATAGAAACAAACTTGTTTACGATGCTAATACAGGAGAGATTAGAGATGACAGAAAATACATGTCGATGCTCGAAGACTTCTGGTTACCCAGAAGAGAGGGAGGACGAGGTACTGAAATCACTACGTTGCCAGGTGGACAAAATCTTGGAGAACTTACGGACATCCAGTACTTCCAAACCAAACTTTATAAAGCACTGAACGTACCAGCTGGTCGTTTAGAATCAGGACAAGCATTTAACATTGGAAGATCTTCAGAAATCATGCGTGATGAACTGAAGTTCACTAAGTTTGTGGGTAAACTCCGCAAGAAATTTAGTGAGATGTTCCAAGATATTCTCAAGACTCAACTCATTCTAAAAGGTGTAATCACACCAGAGGACTGGGATGACATGAAGGAGCATATACAGTACGATTACTTATATGACAATCACTTTACAGAACTTAAGAATATTGAAATGTTAAACGAGAAGATCAACGTAATCACTGCCATGGAACCATTCATGGGACGTTACTTCTCTACTGAGTACGTACGTACAAACATCTTAGGTCAGTCTGAGGTCGAGAAAAAAGAACTTGACGATCAGATGAAAGATGATATTTCTTCAGGTAAGATCATTGACCCATTAGAAATGACAGCCATGGATCAAAAAGCTATGGATGACGAAAAAGATAATGCGGAACTTGATAAAGAAATGAAGAAAGCACAGATCAAAACACAGGCAGAGAAGGGTACTACTAACCCCTCTGGCAGTACCAGAACCCCTGCTAAAAGTAGGAATGGTAATAAATAACATTACGTAACACAATTATTATGACTACACCACAGCGAGATATCGTTGATTTGCTTTGGAACGACGACCAGGCTGATGCTCTGGGAAAACTCAAAGACATGCTACAGACTAAAGCTGCTATGGCAGTGGACGCTAGTAAGCAAGGTGTTGCTGACAGAATGTTTCCACATGTACCTGATGAAGGTAATGCGGAACCTGACCCAGAGGCACTAGAAAACCCTACCGCTGAATTAGAGGAACCATCTGATGAAACTGATAACGGAACAGAACAATGATATAGAGGTTCTTACCGAAGAAAAAGACGGTAAGAAATCAACTTATATCAAAGGAGTA
>VTLG01013517.1_pt1 | contig 14377 bp, 20 predicted proteins | sample 4694571 | NCBI WGS metagenome assembly VTLG01 (sample SAMN12604809, study PRJNA352737) | marine metagenome | biome: ENVO:00000447; feature: ENVO:00000209|ENVO:00000569|ENVO:01000036; material: ENVO:00002151; isolation source: viral sequences binned using virsorter ...
AATAGGTGAATCTACGCCTAACTCTTTTGCAGCTTTTTCAACCTTTTCTGCTATTCCAACTGCTAACTCAAGATGTTTAGTTGCTATTTGCATTTTACCTCGTGCTTTTGCATAAACAACTGACGCACCTTTTCGCTCATCATTTGCTTTGTCTATTCTTGTATTATAGTCATCTACTAAACCTAACTCAATTTTTTCAACTTTGCTTAAATTAAATTCTTTTAATTCTTTTGCGTATTCTTCATACGTCTTTCCAAATGGTGTCGGTTTACTTTTCATTTCAGTATAATTTTTTGGATTTGCTTTTTCGCATTCTTCTTTAGTAGCGTATTTACATTCTCCTGTATCACCCCACTTATATTTATCGTCTTTGCATTTTGTACACGGCATATTATATAATAGATTAAATTAATATTTATTTTGTTTTTAAATTGTTGCCCTTCTTCTAATTAAAGCTAGTTTATCTTGACTATTAGTCATATCGTCTGTAACTACATAAGCTTGTACAGGTTGTTGTATTGGTGTACCACCACTTAAACTAAAATCACCAGAAAGCATTGTAGGTGCAGGGGTTTCAGGTGTTGCTGACGCACCGCCACCACCACCACCATTACCCACGTCAGTAGATAATATTTTATTTACATTTGCAAGACCTGCGGCAATTACTGCTGCTGCACTTATAAAACCTACTGCACCACCTTGTGCAAATGCTTTATTTGCACCTACATAAGTATCTATAATTGCTTGTGCTACTGCTAATTCTTTATTATCACCTGCTAAAGAACTTAATGCACCTGCTAATTCACCATAAGCACCTATTTGATCGTTTACATTTGCTTGAATTATTGCTGACCTTTGTTTTGCGTATTCTGCGTCAATAGCCGTTGTGTCCATACCTGCTTTTCTTGCTAACTCTACCTTTTGATTATAAGCAGCTTCTAGTTCTTCTAATTCCCTTTGTATTCCTGATAACCCTTCTGCCCTAATTTCATTTTGTGCTTCAAGTAATTCTTTATCTAAAGCTACTGCATTTGTTTTTTGTTCGGAAAGTTGTCCTGTAATAGTTTCTTCAAGTTCCAACATAGATACTTTAGCTTCTTGTAATGCGATATAATTTTCTTCATTAGCGTTTATATCATATTGTGCTTGTGCAGCGTCTATTTGTGTTTGTATTTGTTCCTTTTGAAGTTTTTGTTGTTTTTCTAAAGTTTCGCTTAATTTGTTATTAGCTTCAATTCTTTCTGCAAAGGTTTTAGTTTCGTCATCACGAATTTGTCTTTGAACTTCTGCGTCCTTTAAATATTGTGCGTTTAATTTAGCAAATTCTACTGCTGCACGGTTAGCTGCTTTTTCAGTAGCAGTAACTGCTTTAGCTTGGTCTACTACGCTTTTAGTATATTCAGTTATTGCAGGTATAGATTTTTTTACAGTTTCAGTTACTTTATCAACTGTTCCGTCTACACCTGTCCAAACATCTACCATTTCTTTACCTGCATTCTTAACATCTTCCATAGCACCTGAAAAATCTCTTGCAAATAATTTTTTAACTGCACTTGCTAAAAACCCTATTGTGTCTAAAAAACTATTAAATCGTTCTATTAGATTGTCTTTTATTGCTTCTCCAAAATCTTTTAAACTTTGTTGTGGATCGTCAAATATTGACTTAAACCAACTAACGATATTACCAATATTGTCATTAAGAAATTTAAAAAAGTCATTAAAAGCAATAGATAAACCGGTTGTAGTGGTTTTCATAAAATCCATTACTTTCTGATTTTGCCCTAATACTTCTTTAAAGATAGTGAAAGCTTCATTTAATAAAAAAACAATTCCTGACGCTTTCATTAAAGATTTAAACCCTACTGATAAAGATTGTACCCCGCCTTTTGCTTTCTTTAATCCGTCTTCTAGTTTTTCTGTATCTTCTGCTACTTCACCTATATTTGATTTTATTTCTGCGTTTATTTCTACTTTACTCATAATTAAAAAGTTGTTTCTGAAATCACTTCGTGTAATGTTACACTAGCTGACCATAAGTTATGTACATTATTTCTGTCTTGGACATTAACGGATATTGACTTAATATCAGTTGTAGATGTATCTGCCATTATACAAGTTCCGTTCACTCCTATCTTTGCTATATTTCTACTAAATCCTACTACAAAAGACATAGTATAGCTATTATCTATTTTTACTGCACCCCTAATATTCCTATAAGAGTAGTTTCCTGCCGTTCCTGAAGAACCACCTAATTCAAGTCGTGTAATATAAATATCATATCCTATAATACTATTAGCTTCTACATTTATATAGCTTGATCCGTCACCTTGTACCGTCAAATCAGTAGCCGTATTATCTATTGTAACCCCTGCTAATTCTATTGTAGATGTTTGTCTTCTACTATTAAAAGACGCAGCACTTGTACTATCTTTTATTGTTTTTTGTCCACCTGCAATAGCAACTTCAGATTGTCTAGTTATTTTACCTAATGAACCACCAAGCATAGAAGTATTATTAAGACCATAAAGTAATTGGTGTCTATTACCAATAATCTGATTATTCCTGTTATTTCCTTCAATAAGATTATTACTTCCGGCTACAAAGGTGTTGTTTGTATCGCCCGATACTCTATTTAAACTTCCTTTGATTAAATTATTTTTATTATTAAACGTCTTTTCAATATTAAAATTACGTTTAAAAGCGTAACAAGTTCCTGACCTTCGGTCGTATTTATAACCGTAAGCTTCACAAGTAGGTTGGTTTGCTGCTATACCAAGTGCAACTCCGTCTGTAAATAACACTTCACCCGTTTCTTTTACTTCGTAAGGTTTCATTGTTAGACCTCTTATATATCCCGGTAGTAATTTTGATGGCATTAGTTTAGTAGTATAAATTCAACGATTGATAATTCATTAGGTTTATAAAAAATTTTATTTACCCTATATTGTCTGTTTTTTAGTGTCACAATATCATAGAACTTAAATTGGTTTATGTCAGAAGCGTTTAAATTTACTTTTAATGTCACTATTCTAGTGTTAGGATTATATAAGTGACTAAAATAATCTAAATAATATTCTTTATATAAATTATCTGTAACAGGTGATCCTAAAGCACTACTAACAAATTGACATATTCCAAAATTATAATCTTTTGTTGTTCCAGGTACAGTAGGTATATCTGATAAGTGACTAAATTGTAAAAAGTCAGGTTGGTTGGTGCTTGATGTACCATTCTGTGCAGGTATATAATAAGTATATCCATAACCTGACATATCTACCCTTCCGTTATTATATAATATTCTTGGTTTATTTTCATAACTATTAAAATCTGTACCGTCTTCATTACCTGAATAAATAACAGGTACTACCCATTCCGACCATTGATCTCCTAAAGGTTTACATATTGTAGACGCAAATGGTGACGCTATAATTTCTTCTTCACCTGATAATCCTGTCTGCATATTTCCATACATACCTAACATTGGTGAAGTATCTTGTATGTCTTTACTTCCGTATAAATACCCACTTGCTGCCCTTTTATATTTAAGAAAAGCAAAATCTGAATCGTCTTCTTCGTATTGGAATTTTAAAGTTTTAACCAAATCTAAAGGTTTTAATTTTATTTCTTCTACGTCAATCTTTTCTGTCCAATTTAATTCATTAGGTGTAACTGCACTTGGTTGTATACCAAAAACATCATTATAAGGTTCAATTAACACATTGTTAGGGTTTGCAGGATCAGGTATTGCAACTAAATTAAACATAGTCATAATGCCTTTAAAAAAATCCCATTGTCCAAGTTCACCCCTTAAATTATTTAATAAAACTCCACTTGTCATTTGGGTAAAAGATACACTAGCGGTAACAACTCCTACCGTACCCGCAAAACCTAGTGATTCGTGTGGTTGCCCAACCTTATTCGTTACATTTGCCCTTGCTCGGCAATATATCTTTTCACCTATACTGATTTGTGTTGTAGGTATTGATCCTGACCATACCCAAGTACCTGAAACTTGGGAATGTTGTGTCATTGCTAAAATTGTTATAGTTCCTGCACCGTCATCTTTTACCCACTGCATATAACCGGTATCAAATACACCACCACCGTCATAAGCTACCCTTATATCAAAAGATATATTATAAGTTGAACCATTTACTTGTGCGTCAAATTCATAATTTGTACTATCCCAACCTATCTCCGAAGGAAAATCAGAAGTAGCATTTAATCTTACCCTTCCTGCTGAAGCCCAATTATTGGTTTGAGGAAACCAATTAGGTACACCACCGGCAGGTAAAGTATATTTTCCTACATTTGTAGTAGTAAAATCGGAAGGTTGTTGCCCTGATCCCCAATTAAAATCCATATATAATTTTTTGAAATGTGCTTGATCAAAAAAAGATGATGTGTATTCATACCCTGAAGCTTGAAAAATTTTATCTATTAAATATTTAAGTTGAACAAAAGGTCTAAATACTTGTTCAAAAGATGTTAGTTCAGGAAAACCTAAATTAGAAGTATTACCTGAACTTCCGTCAGCGATTTGTAGGTCACCTTCCCAATTTACAAAAGGGTATAATATTACGTCAGTATGTGTAGTTGGGCTACTTAAAGCAGGATTATAAGCAAGTGAAGAAGAATCAATCGGATTTAGTAATAAAGTTCCTGTATTTGCATAAAACCCAAGCGTAATTACAGATTTATTGTAATCGTGGGCTAATTCTGAAAAATCTAAATTAGCAAATGTCCTTGATTTAAGAACGTCAGCAATAGATATAGTTTCAGCAAATAAATTTACATTATAGCTAATTTCACCTTTATTATCTTGTATTTCTATTAATCTTAAAGAACCTTCAAAAATAACTACACCATTTTCTTTTAAAGTTGCTTTAGTTTTAGCATAAGGATTAAAGTCATAAGTATTAGATATTGTTTTAGTAATATCAAAAATATGTGTAAATATTTTAGCGTTTCTTTTTGTGTTAGGAAGGTTAAAGTCTTTAGAATAACTTTGTGTCTTTTCAAGTATGTTTGTAAAATCGTCTACGCTTAATGTTAAGGGTATGTCTTCTTCTTGGTATAAATCACATATTACTTGACCGTCTTTTATATCGCTATAAATTATTTCTGCTGAAACAATATTTTCTTGTATTAATATATTTGTAACATTACAAGTAAAAGTTCCTGCACCAAGATTACTAAATAAATTTAAACATAGGTGCATAGAATTGGCAGTAGCTTGAAAAGTATGGGTAAACCCTGTACCATTGGGTACTATATTAGTTGGTAGTATCGTTCCATTATTACCTATTGAATCCGTAGGGTTTCCCGGATTCCCTAATTGCCAAGTACCGTTAGCTGCTGACAAATCTGAAGAAACCGTTAAATCATAAGTTGCACCTATTATTAAATTATTTATAGGTTGTGCAAGTCCTGACACAGAAGATTGTGAACCACCACCTTGACCTGTTAAAGTTATTGATCCTGAATTAATTGTAGGTGCTACTGTATCAGTAAAGTATGAACCCCCATTAGTATAAAAAGCTACCCACGATCCGGCTATAAATGGTGCTGAATTATAAAGACCTACGAACCAATTATCTGACGGGGGGTTGGTTATACTCATTTGATATGTACCAATATTTCCGGGTAATAAAAAATACGGATCATAATTGTAAGTAGAATATCTAGGAATAGCATTGTAAGCGTAACCGCTATAATTTTGAGGGTATAATATTAGTTGGGTATTTTGCATTATATAGCTTGTAAACTTTGGTCTTTATTTTTCTCTATTTCAATATTATATTGTATTAGTTTATCGTTAGCTTTTGTTTTTCTAGTAAAGCTTGAAGTAGTAACTAATACAGGTTCAACAAAAGCATTATATACACTTGTTATAATAGTTGGTGTATAAGAAGCGTCAAATTCTTTTATAATATATACTTCAGGGCTACTTATTAATTCTTCAATCCATACACTTTCTGCGTCACTCATATAGTCAGTATTTAATTGGATTCGTTCTTTAGAATTTACCCTAAAAGTTTTTCGTCCACCTTTATAAGAATAAGGTTTATAATTTCCTTCGTTCCAAGTACCCTGTAATTGTGTATAGTTTGTTTTATTAGTATTTATTGATTTTACTGATTTTTGGTTAAATGTGTAATAGTCCCAAGCACCAAATTTATTTAACCAAGCAAGTCGTATTCCTTCATAACCAAATGAACTTTCACATATAATACTAATGGTATAAGTTTGTGATATTTGATTTCCGTTATCGTCAAAAACTTCAAGGGTATAATATGATAAGTTTGCTAAATTAGATTGGAAAGTTGTAGACCACCCCCTTAAATTGCCCGGAAAAACTCCTACAAATAATAAATGCGTCCAACTTTTAGCTAAACTAGCACCACTATCAATACCACCTGTTAGGTTTTCATTAAATATATTTTGAGTACCACCAATTTGTACCCCTGCACTATTATACATTTTCATTTCTAATTTATATATTGCACCTGCACTACTTAATGATCCATTAGGTGCGGTATCAAAACTAAAATTACCCGCTTGAAGTCCATTAAAAAAAGCCATTGTTCCGTAATCTGTAAGTCGTGCATATTGTGTAGCAGGTGTATTAGATAAAAATTTAGAATTTGTATCTTTTAATATAAAATTATTACTATCTAAATCATAACCATAATTACCTTTAGCTGCACCTGTTGTTAATATATCTGTATTATATACTGTACCATTAAATGCTAATAAACCTGTTGATCCGCCTTCGTAATAATCCGCAAAAGGAATGGTTATTTGATTTGTAGTTGCGTCTAGGTATTCTATATTAAAATAACAAGATACATATTTAGTAGAATTTGGACTTACACCAAATTTATCAATAACGTGGATTGGAAAAGTATGGTATGTTCCTGCTGATACCGTTTTAAATGATGAAGCGGTATTACCCCAACCATTACCGACATCTATATTAGAAGCTAAATTATCCCCATTTACATAAGTTTCTATAATAGGACGTATATCAAATACACCAACACCTACACTATTAGGTGTTGTTTTAAGTGTAGCTACAAGTGGTGTAATATTACCTATATCGTCATATACATATATAGTACAAATAAATTTTACTAAAGCTTCGTTTACTACTATACCACTATCTTCTGCTATTATAAAAATCCAATCTTGTGCTGCTGCTGATGTTTTATAAAGTGGTGTTTGGTTTAAATATAATGCCATTTTATTTTACTGTTGTTAAATTATTTATTATATCTTCTTCTATTGCACCTGCTAAACCTTTAGCAAACTTTCTCATTCCAAGTTCTAAAGGTCTTTGAAAGAAAGCTAAACTTCTAATACCGTCCCTATATATACTTCTTGATATTAAATAGCCCATACTTTTATGACTCATAAACTTACCTGTTTGTTTATCCTTCCATTGAAACCCTCTTTTCTGAACCCATTTGGTAATAATACTTGACATACCACCTTGAGGTTTTGAAGAACCTGTACCGAACTGAAAAGGACTTGCAATATTTCTACCGTCCCAAGTCCTATATTCTTGTATTTTCTTCTTACCTGAAACACCTTTATCTACAAATTTACCATAATCTAACATAAAGAACTGAAGAACTAGGTCTTTACCGTCAGGGACTAATTTAAATTGAATAGAATTATATAGTTCTTTGGTTACGTTCTTTTTAGCTTTAGATAAATTTGATCTTGCTTGTTGGACTACATATTTACCAAAACTTTCTAAATATTTTTCTATTTCTTTCACTATACAAGACCAACAAATACTTCACATTGTACATCTGTTGTTCCAAAAGGTTTTACTGTTATACTTGCTAAAGTTTCCATAGTTCCAAAACTAGGTGTTGTGTCTTCTTCAGCTAATAGTATTGATACACCTTCACTTAATATATGTGAATATCCTGGTCGTATTTTTACTTGATATAATGTAGCTGAACCTACAAAAGCAACTTCAATATCTTCTGTTGGACTTAAATTTGTTATTCTAATATATTTACTTCGGTCTGCGTCAATAGCACCTGCTGAAGTGTATGGACTTGCTGCGAAAGAAGCTACCGTAGTTTCTTGACCTTGTGTACAGGTTACTATTCTTTCAAATACATCTATAATATTCGCTTGAACTATTGAGTTTGTAGAACCTCTAGCTGCATTATTAAGTGTTAAGGATTCTGAAATTGTTACTGTTAAATCTGCCATTTTTTATTTTATTTTATAAGTTATTTTTAGTGGTATAAGTTGTATGTGTAATTTCCATATTCTAAATTTTATCATTGTCCTATAACAGTATCGTCCATTGGTATAGCACAAGATTGAAAGCTATTATCTACATTTATGCCTATTTGAAAAACCCAACCTGTTACTGCTTGGTCAAATCTTTCTGTAAATGGTTCTAAAGTAAAATCACCTTCTGTAAAATATACAGGTGCGTCTAAATCTAATGTGACTTGTGATTGCCATTTACTGTTTCTAAATATTGATATAATATCTACACAAATCCCTAACACTTCACTATACACTTCTTGTTCGTTGCTATTATCATCTTTTACCATATCCATTACAAATATCTGAAAGTTATAAGTAAGTCCAACCCTTCCTGTTGTGACGTTTACAGGGTTGATGTGCATTAGTGGATATTTAGTATTCTTTTCTAAATCAATATCAAATATTGAACCGGTTGTAGTAGTAGCTATCTGTTGATGTTCTTCACCTAAATTTTTTAAGGTAGTAATTACGTTGTTATATGTTTTATTATATATGGGCATTTGTATTAACTTTTTTTGTACTTTCTAAATCTGCTTCATAACTTAACCAAGTAAAACATTCCATTAGGTTTATTTTTGTTATTGTTTCTAATTTACTAATATCAGCGTTGCATAAACGATACATTATGCCGAAGTAACCCCATTTGTCTGCAAAGGTTTCGGCTTCAGGAATTGTGTCAGTTGATCCTTCCGTTCCTGTAAATATAATGGCAAAATCTTCAACAAGTCGCTTCCTAAAGCAAAAAAAAACCGTAAAGCACTTTCTACCTGTTCAGCTTTCATTTGCTTAAATTCTTCTGCCCTTATAGTTATATTGCCGTCATACGCTTCTATAACATATTTATCATTTTTCTGTTCTACAATAGGACGATACAATACCGCCATAATTTCTGGCATATTATCTTGTACACCATTTTTAAGCATTGTTTCTATATCTGCCCATTCACCAAGCGTTATATCTTCTAAATTCGGGTGAAAACCATATTCAACACCATTTACTTTTATCCTATCTTTTAATCTTCCGTCTGCCTTCTGTTGTAGTTCAGTTATTTTAGAAAGTATTATTGCTACGTCCTGAACACCTAATTCTTTTATTAATTTTTTAGGTATGTCTGAAAGTAGTTTTATATTTTCTAAAGCTTCTTTACTTTTACTTTTATTTCTTGCATTAGCAAGTTTTATCCATTTTTCAAGTGTTACGTCTGACCAACTTTTGATTAAATTAAATTCTTTAGTCTTTCCTTTTTTCTTGATTTTTACTTTCATATATATATAATAGAAAAAGTTAGTATTTAGTTTACTGTATAAAATACTTACCAAAATTGTTATCAATCTCATAATACATACGCATAGCTAAAGCGTCTGCATAGTCAGGTGATCTACCTATAATTGATTTAATAGTGTCTTTTGAAAGTATTTGTAATTTATTATCTTTGTCTGCGTCTTTAGTTCTTACCTGTTCTAGTTCTTCTATAATATCATTTTTAGTATTTATATTACTACAAGATATTCCTAATTGACCTTCATTTATCTTTTTAGCTAAAGTATAATAGCATTGTGTTTTAAGGTTCTGATAATTTTCGTTTTTTAAAGGTCTTGCGTTTGCTTGAAAAGATTGACACCGTAAGTAATCAGTTGCACCACCCCCAACACCGTCACTATCCACGATTATATTCCGTAAAGGAACTTGGTTTTCTTGTTGTAGTTTTTTGATTTCTTCTACAACTTCGTTTATTCCGGACTTTAATATTGTCTTAACATAATGCAAGTGTAGCCCATTCCATAACATTATAACAGTTCTGTCACTACCAAAACGTGCTACGTCACAACTAATATATTTATCACCTTCAATACCTTTGCTATCAAATAAACTTACTATTGAATTGTAGTCAATTAAACTATCTTGCGTATCGTCATATTCCCAATTTCCAAATAATAACCTTTGTTTACTTAATTCGTCTAGCTTTGTTAGTTGTTCTTTGTAGTGTGTTGATATATTGTCATTATCGTCTACTAAAGCTTGTATAAACTTTCGGTGTTTAGGTAATTTGTTTTCTTTATACTTTCTATAAAATTCAGAATATACCCAATTCTTACTTGGATTGCACGTTAGTAAAAGTTTAGGGATTAAATCAAATTCGTCTAACTTATATCTTAATCTACTTGCCACTATATTCTTTGCCTTTTCTGTTATTTGATTACATTCGTCTATTGCAGCCATTGTTAATTCTAATGATCCTAAAGAATCAAAATTTCTGTCTGAAGGATATTGGAATAAATCTTTTAATATAATTTCGCTACCATTAAAAAAGGTGATAATATTAGTTTGTGCATTGTAAGTATAGTGTTCAGGTGTTTTAAAGCCCCATTGTTTACATACGTCAAATAGGGTGTTTAAAGTGGTTGTTTTTAAAGCGGTCAGTTTACTACGACCTAATAAACATCTTATGCCTTTATATTTTATACAAGACGATAATAAAGCAGCACAAAGATACCAACTTTTACCACCCCCTGCACCCCCACCAAAAAGTATTTCTGTTGTTTCTTTATCTTTTAAATATTGAAAAGCTAAATCCTGTTTATACGTTATTGTTGGTTTTATTCGCACCTATATTAAATTCTATTGTAATCGGTTCTTCATTTGAAGTAATATCTAAACTATCGCCATACCCTCTTTTTTTACCTCTTGTTTTTAAATAGAAGATTGTAGCGGGTGTACTACCTTTTTCTATTTGTTCTTTTAAATGCGTTTCTGCAAAGTCAATAAACATACCGTCTATTTCTTTTACTGCTTTACGATAGTCTTCGTCTTCTTTGTACCATTTGTAGTGTTGTGTTCTGCTTAACCCTGTTTTCTCACAAGCTTCTGTTACAATACCTAACGATTTTTGTAATGCTTTTAATAATAATTCTTTATTGTCTTGTGTTCGTTCTGTTCGTTTATCCATACTATATAATAGAAATTATTTGTATTCATTTGGTGCAGGTAAATGTAGTCCAAGATCAACTGCTGCCCAAGCCCTTATTTCTTCGCAGTATTGATTGAACTCTTGCTTATCTAATTCTTTAGTTGTTTTTATTATAAATCTTTCTTTCAATAGTTCGTGCATTTCAAATTTATGGTAGCCCGTATAATCACCTATTGGTTGTACTATACATTTCCAATAGTATTTGTTTTGCCTTTCGCTTCTTAACATTAAAAGTCAAATTTGTCCGTTGGTTTATATTCCCGACAAAGTTTTTCTTTTGCGTCTTTCCATATTTTATCTTTCTTTTTCTCTAAACTAGGTTCTGTTCTTATTAAGTTAGGAAAACCATTAAAATCTTTTTCTACTTCTTGCATATATTTACCACATTCACATAATGCTTCTTCTGTTCGTACTTTACCGTCTATTATTTTTATGGTAGCCCTCATTAGGTTTTTCTTTTCACCACAACTATTACATTGGAACTTTATCATCTTTTTGGTATTGTAGTTCTTTCGTGGATTCTGTCGTTGTGTAAAGCACCTGTTCTTGTTATATGCTTATTCATATTCTTTTTTAATTTTTCGTTTTGTTTTGCGTCTGCTTTATATTCTAAATAACTTATAATTATTAAACCTATAAATGCTATTAATACAATTATTCCAAATGCTAAATACATAATTCTTTGTTTTTGGTTAATATTTTAATTAGCCCTGCTTGTGTATGTAAAGGACGGGCATTTTCTCTTTTACGATATTCGTCAGGGTTAAATATTAATTTAACTTCACGAATTTTATTATCTTTATCGTATTTGACAATCCACCTGCTTGTATGGTGCATTTTATGTCGTTTTAAAAATTGCAAGTAATTCATATTTCATAAAATTTATTATCTTCTGTTTGTTTATATTTATTATACACATTCCTGATACCGTCCAAGCAACTGTTTAAACAACTTTTACAATTTGTTCCTGCTTCATAATTTGAACCACTAATTGTATTCCATAGTTCAATCATTTTTGCTTTTACTTCGTGATTTTTTGCTACACCTGTTCGTATATCAGGATATACTGCTAACACTTCTTCTACTATTTCTAATGGTAGTTGTTCAGGTATTTCTATTTCTTTAGTTTTAGCCCATTTATTGATTGGACATTCCATTGGTGCTATTCTTGCTTTTACTTTCATAAAACATAAACACTTTTTACATTGACCTGTTAGCTTAAAGTAATGGGTACACTTCTTACAGATAGCCATTCTTTCTTCATATACTTCTTGACTTGTAAAAAATCTATTCATCTAATTCTTTTTTAATTATTGATCTTACTTTATCTATTGTATTAAATAAACTATTGCGACTAATTTTCGTTTTCTTTGTTAGTGAATCTAATGTATTGCCTTCATAATAATATAAGCGGAAAATCTGCGAATCGTACCAATATAATTTATCAAGCTGCTTATCAATCTGTTCTAACTTATACCATTGGTTAGTTTCGTCAGGATTTGGTATATTATAAAGATTCTTTTTGTTTATATATTTTTTATCGTTTTCTATTTCTACATAAGTAAGGTCAGCAGTAAATTTGTCAATATGGGTGTAATATTTTTTATACTTATAATAAAAAGGACTTCGTGTACTTGTTAAAGCACGTCTTAAAACTACTGCACCATATCTTATTATTCCGTCTTCACCGTCTTTTTCGTATATAGTTTTTAATGTTTCTGGATTCATTTGTAAAAAATATAACATAAGTTCTTGAACTGCGTCTTCTATTTCATTTTCATTATTTGTAATACCAAAACACATTTCTTTAAATTTATTACGAAGTTCTGATATTGCAATATAGATTTTATTCATTTACAGGTTTTAATTTTTCAATCTTATTAATTAAATCTTGTAAACCTTCATTTAGTAAAATTTTATACGATCTTACTTTTGCTGCATTTTTTTTAGTTTCTATTCCTGCAAAAAACCCGTTAGTCATTACTGAAAGATTAATTGGTAATATCATTAACCAATCATACCAATTCCCTGAATGTCTATTTTTACCATAATTATTATGATACTCAATTATTATATCATACACATCTAAAAAGCTTTGCCATTTTGTTTCGTTTGCCACTTCCCTAGTAAATTCTTTAATAAGTGTTGTGTAGTTTTCAATTATTATTTGGTGTTCTTTGTTAGCGTAGATTGGTTTGTGCATAGACAAATTTAAAAAAAATATTATTCTATTCCTTTTTCTTTCTTTAACTTATCAACACACGATTTATAATAACTTATCTTTTCTTCATAATCTATTCTGGAAAATTTTACTGTTTGTCTAGCTTTGTATTGCATTTCTTCAGCAGTACCTTCACCATATTTAGCGTCTAAATTAAGTCCGAATTGCCACTGCATACCTTGCTCAAACATATTACACTTTACACATTGTATTTGATTTAATTCGTCATACCTAGTCGCCAAAAAGCGTCTGCTCATAAAATGTCCACACTGCATACCACCCGATTTATAATGTCCAACCTTACCACAAGTAAAGCATTGTACCATACCTTCTAAAGTTGCGTTGCGTAACCTAATATATAAACTAAACCATTTGTCTAGTTCTTTCTTTAGTTTACTGATTGTTTTCATAACCTAATTTCTTTCTCCATTCGTCTTGATAAATTCCTTTTCTTAAATAATATTTCTTACCTCTATATTTATGATCTTCTTCTTGAAGTTTTGCCCTTGCCCTTTTTATACTTGGTGCTGAAGTTAATTTACCTTTAGCATACATTTCTAAAAAATTAATAGCAGTTGCTAAATTTACACCTGCACCTAATTGATCGCCTAATTCTCTTGCCCATATATTTGCACATAATCTATTATCGTCATCTTTTAAGTCAGGGTGTTTTATTAGCCAATACTTTACTTTGTTTTTTGTATTCATTATTCAACATCTTTTAATTCAGGTTCAGGGTTTTCTTCATCAAATGCTAATTGACATTCATCACAACAAAATATCTCATCTTCATTTATATAAGCAAAACAATATAAACATTCATCATCTGCGACTTCAATAATTTCTTCCGTAATATATATAATTTGTTTTTTAAATTTTGGATATAA
>VTLG01011760.1_pt1 | contig 14365 bp, 18 predicted proteins | sample 4694571 | NCBI WGS metagenome assembly VTLG01 (sample SAMN12604809, study PRJNA352737) | marine metagenome | biome: ENVO:00000447; feature: ENVO:00000209|ENVO:00000569|ENVO:01000036; material: ENVO:00002151; isolation source: viral sequences binned using virsorter ...
ACCTGCTATTACGTTTACAGATCCTTCAGACCGTGTGAAAGGCCAGTTCAAGTCTGAGTTTAAGATATCCGTGATACCCCGGTTAACAAAGTCCTTAACTGCTGTTTGTATGCCACGTGATGAACTAAAACTAGAACTTGTTAGCTCTACCTCGTTCATGTCCCGTAAGACTCTATTCACTAATACTAGATAACTGCTTGCCATTAATATACGGGCCTACGAACCATGTTTGCATATATTTTACCGCCTTGTGCGGCTTTTTTTCTTTTTTTAGGAGCGTCTGTACGAACATTAGTAGGCTTACCGCCCACTCCTTGCGCTTTAGCGCGCTTCCGACGAACTGCACTCCTCTTCTCTGCAGAACTCATACGGTTCGCTTTTGCACGAGGCACACATTTCGGATAGCCTGATCGGGCAGTAGAAGCTTTTTTGCGCCCGCATGGAGGATGGCTTCCATCCTTTTTCTTGCGGCTTATATCCACCCAATCGCCTTTTGGTCCTTTTCCAAACCATTCTGTTAGGCTCATTAGTAAGTACCGCCACGTTTCTTATAGGTCCTAACTAACCAAGCGTTTGCGTAAGCACTTGGATATACTTTGAATTTTCGTTTCGCTTCAGCTTTTACACGAGCGTAGAGAGCCTTGTTTTTGGGGGTAGGACTACCACTACTCTTCTTCTTGGCTGAAGATTTCTTCGATGTACGCTTTGCCATGCGTTGTCTCCCGTTGAAATAAAAGTGCGGGTACAGTCCCTGTTAAAACAGCGAGTGCGCCCATTTTGGTGTCTGCATCTAGCCAGTCTTCTATGGCGTTGTCTAATTTTTTGTAAACTTCCTGTATGTCTACATCCGCTGCTGCGATGTCGTGGTAGAAGTCTATTAGTTGTTCTGCGTCTCTTTTTTTAGATCTGTATTGACGATACAAGGCTTCAAATATCAAACTTGACATAACAATCTCCCTGTATATATTATGTTATTTTATTAGGAAAAGTCAATTAAAATGTTGCGTGTTCTTCAAAGTCTGATTTTATACCTAACGAATACGACTTACCGTCGTAATTCAAACATTCTTTTCTGTTGTAATCTTCTGTCACAGAACAATGAATCCACCCAGCAGAAATGTCATTAGGATTGTAATACTCTAATATTAGTTGATCAAAGTACAAGTTATCTTTTATCCAAAGAGCTAAGTCTTTGTTGTCCATACCGGGGATTTCAAAGTCTACTGCTTCACCTTTTGCGTGTTGACTGTTTGAGCTAGAGCCTATGGCCTCGCATAGTTCTACGCTTCTGTAGCCTGATGACGGTGAAAACGGAATACCAAAGTGATCTCGTATCGGTTGTAGTATCTCCGCACATACTCTTTTTAAATTTTCTATGTGAAACAAATCGGGTGTGTTGTCTATGCCTTTACGTGTAGCAACGCTACTACGGGTCAGTTCGTTAAGAGTAAAGTTATTTGAAAGACGCATATTTACCCTTTCAGTTTTCCGATTGACTTTAGGCCAAAACTTGCGGCAATACTTGCAAGTATTCCATATGTTAGCCATTCAGGACAATCCTCCCGTAAAAACTTAAAACCCTCTGCAATGTAGGGTTGTAGTGCAGGAATGAAACAGGCAAAAATAAGTGCAATAAAAGTTAAAGTCCATGCTTCATCTTTCCACGAATCTGCGGAAGCAGACATAGCCTGTTCTTCCCAGTTTGCATCAGATTGAACTTTTTTAGTTTTTGCTTCTATCTTTGCAACTTCTAATTTTTGTTTAGCTTGTGCTTTCTCAGCACGATTTTTCATCCAAGATCCTGCAAGATTAGCAATAGGACCAATTAGTGATTGTATCATTTCTTTAACTTTTTTGTTTTCTTCTTCATTTGTTCAATAAATGCTCTATAAATAGCTGCAGCGGATGTCTTACGGGCCACCCTCGCTCGTTGTTCCATAGCGATTGCGGCTTGGATTTTATGAGCGTGGGATCTTCCACTAGCTTTAATTTTTGCAACACTAGCTTTAGCATCTTTTGCCGTAGCAAATTTTAATCCGCGTATCGTCCCTTTTGGATTTTCATCAGTGTATAGGTCAGAGTGTTTTTTACTTCTCGCTGGTTGACCCTTTTTGCGAGGTATGCGGGGAGCCATTATTCTTCCTCTGCATATAAGTTATCAAATATTCTGTTCACGTCTAGCGTATAATCTAGATCACTCTTAGAGTAGTGTATGTGCGCTGATGGTTTAAAATCAGGTGCGCCCGTTCCTGTCTCAAACCAAGCAGGGTGCGTGACCCTTACTCTGTTGTTAGGTAAAGCGACAATGTTACCTGTCCATTCTCCAGCATCTAGAAGATGTAGAACGTGACTTTGTTTGTGCTGTGCTGGATCGTCTGCTATCTCACTCTCTGTGTAGTCCACAGTGAACAGATACTTTGCCGGAAACATCTCTCCGTCTATCTTAGCGTACCACGGACAGGGCGTTGCTCTGTCTAACACGTACACAGCATGATGGTGTGAGGAACAGTCCCACGGTTGGGCATCATGTACAGCCATTGGTTTAGGCCACTCGTCTACCGGGACATCTGCCATGAGAGCAGTGATCGGCATACGTGCCCACATCGCTCCACCGTGTACTGTATCTTCTTCCTCGTCTTCTGCAGCAATACCCGTAAATATAACTTGAAAACTCAGACTGCGGCAGGGCATTGTTGTAACTGCTACAGCCATAGCATGAAGAAACTCTCCATGATATTTTTCGTGATTGTGCGTGTATTCTCTACGCACCCAGCACTTAAAGTGCGGAATATTGCTTTGCAAATATGCCATTAAGCCTTAACGAGTTTGTATCCTTTAGCTTTAGCTGCAGTACGGATTTGTGCAAGAGTCATTGCTTTAGACTTACCGCCTTTACGCATACCCTTGCTTTTCATGGTGCGGCCACCGTTACGCATGCCTTTGCTTTTCATGCGACCACCTGCGGCGTAACCTTTACTCTTCATAGAGCGACCACCCTTACGCATACCTTTGCTTTTTTTCCTCATTACCATTTTAGGTATCTCCTGTCAAGTTAACATTTCCATCTACGACGAGCTTGTCTTAGACGGCTATTTGGATTTTTTGCTGCTTTGGGAAACTTTTTCATTTGCCCTGCAGATCTTGCACAATATGATTTACGTCGGGCGGCACGAGCCTTTGTGCGCGGCTTGTCCTCCGTGACTGCTGTTTTAAGTTTACTACCGGGGTTTTTGCGCCTATACGCAGCCACTCCAGCTTTTGTCATGCCCGCACCTGCTTTCGTTGGTCGAAAGTTCTTTTTGTTGCGCTTGGGCATCTTGTCTCGTTTACGCGCAGCCATTCTTACTCCAAAGTTTTTGTAGATAGTTTTGAACAACAGACGATTTGACAACCATGTCTTCATTTTTAGATTTGATGGCATCCATGTTTATAAAGAACATCTGTTTAAGTATGTGGCTTTGCTCGTAACTAACTCTGCTTGACATCCAGCCTACCATAGCTTTTCTAGATCCAGATGTTACTTGAGTTATTTTGTGAGGATAAATTATGGGAAAGATTAATATCTGCCCTTTCTTAATGTCGTAGGTCATTTCACCCACGTCATTCTCCAAAACAAAATCTCCACCTTCGTAATCATCGTTTAGGCAGAGAGAAAATCCATAATCAAAAAAAATGTTTTTTTGTTTAGGCGTGGCTTTAAAACTGTCCACGTGTTTGTTGTAGTAGTCTCCTGCACTATACTCATTGTAAAAATTTAATGATACTCGTTTGGGTGAAATTACAGAGTCTATGTAAAGATTGTTGTGTATTTTGAAATTTACCAATGCACGAATGTCATCAGGTATACTTGTTGACTCTTTGTTTTTTTTAATGTTGTACTGTGTAGAAAGAGGCTGACTATCAGCCCCGTCTTTTAGTTCTGAGCATCCATCCAAACACTTTTGTACTTCTTGATCATTTAAAAGTTGTATAATCATTTATATCTCCAAGCTTTCACTTGAGTATATTGTGCATTGCAAGATAGTCAAGGGGGCAGGACTTGCCCACCCCCAAGACATCTTATTATGTACCAGTTGAAACTGTAGCAGATTCAACAGGGTTACGTGAAACGTCAACACATACTGCGTGTACGCGGAAGCGCAGAGCAGTCGTGCCAGACGAGCCACCATCCAATACAGTTACCTGTACAGAGTCTGCAGAGGTGACAAGGTTGCCACCAGCAGCTTTCAGGTTGAATTGAATGTCGGCAGCAGCGTTAGATGCGCCACCATCAACAAATGCGTCAACATCTGTGGAGGTGCCAACATCAAGAGTAATCTGTGCGTTGCCAGAAGCCTCAAGAACTTCGATGCAACCGCCAATTACCATTGAGTCTGCCGGAAGGTCTACGAGTTTAACAACGTCGTCTCCTGCAAGAGATGTGTTGTCAACTGCATCGTAGACAGGTGATGTAACCACGTATGGACGTGCGATGTTGCCGGGATGTCCGACGGTACCGCCGCCAGTTACTGTGCGATCATAAGTAGCCATTTATACCTCCCTTATGCGAAATCAATGACACCGCGAACAACAGCTTCTTGGCGCAGAACTTTGCTACCAAAAACATGAAGGCCACGAATGACATCTGAGAAAGATTCGGTTGAACGCACCACTTCGGTTTTAGCGATGTGCGATGCGGTTGATACGGCTGACATGTGACCTGCGAGAACGACGTTCTCTGAGCCATCAGTGGCAAGCGTAGCAGAAGCGTCGGTCAGTGTTACCTGATCAACACCACCTGTGCTGTTAAGCGCAGTAGATTTGTAGCAACGGAAGCCAGCAAGAGTGCCGGGAGTTGCCAGACCGTTACGAAGATTTGATGTGTCGTCTCCGGTTACTTGTACTTCTGCGATTTTGTTACCAGCTTGGAACATTTTTTCGTAGAAGATCGGAGGTGCAACAAACCAACGGTTTTCTTCGGGCACGGATTGGTCGTCAAGCAAACGAGCCATTGCAAGCATCATGTTGATACCTGCGTCGTCTGTTTCGACGTTGATTGGAGCGTTAGCCGTTCCAAGTGTGCCTGCAGCGGCGGTGGTAGTCAGAGTCGTGCCAGAAACGGCAGACGCTGCAATGCCAGCACCGTCAGAGATGGCTTGAAGAACTGTAGCGTCATACTTACGCTTCAGGGCAAATGCACCAGAAGAGGTGGCAAGGGCCTCGAAGTTTACGTGTGACTGACGCTCTTCAATGTCGTCAATTTTAAACGCGAAAGCGTTTGCTTTGTCAACAACCAAAGTGATTTGGTCGTCTGCCAGATCCTGCGGATTGACAACGGCACCACGAGTGTACTGTGATACCGTGACGGTTGGTTCTTTGATAATGCGAACCGTGTCGCCAAAATTCTCAATTTCACCAGCGTAATCAGTGTTAGTAATGTCTTCAACTACTGAAGCACGACGGAAAAATTTAAGGACTTTTTGGCTAAAGATTTCGGGTAGGAAATTACCTGACGGTAGATTTGCATACCCTGCTGAAGCTGAGATAGCCATTTTCTTATTTCCTTATAAATGGTTAAGCGTTAAAATCAATGCGCCCTTCTGCTTTAGCCTTATCAATTTCTGCTTCCATAGCTTCAAATTCATGAGGTTTCAAGCGGCCTATTTCAGAAGCTTTCCAAGTGCGTTGGTCGCCATCACCATTACTATTGACTTCACGAGTCCTTGTTTTGGTGACTGTTTCAGCGGCGGCTGCGCTTGAGTTACTTCTCTTTTTCTTTTTCAAACCAGTATCAGCCTTATAAAGATCAATTACACGTGCGGCCCACTTAGCGTCGGTGTTGTTATTATAAATACCATCGCTTAGTGTAGACGGTTGTTCATCCAGCCAAGCAATAAACTTGTCGTCATTACGCAGGTCATCAAAGTCCTCGTGATAACGCAATAGCTCTTGATAAGCTTTTTGAATTTCCATGTCTTTCTCACGTTCCCGCAACTTCTCTACTTCGCCACGAAGCTCAGACGTTGTGCTGTCTGCTTGAAGCGCGGATACTGTTTCAACAATCCCGTAGACATCCGGGTACTGTTCTTTGAACTGCTCTAACTCTTCCATACTCTTTGGAGCCTTGAGACGAGTAAGAGTATCTAGTTCTGCTGAACTTTCTCCTTGAGAAGCGAGTTCTGCCTTTTCGTCCTTCCACTCTGCCAGCTTCGCATCGTAGTGACGTTTTAGGTCATCATATCGTTTCTTGTAATCTACTTCTTCTTTTTTGCTGCCAAAGCCTTGTTCTTCGGGAGTAGCCTCCATAGAGGGGTCCGCTTCTTGGGCTTCTAGCTGTTCTTCATCGTCCTTGTATACGTCTTCTTTGTATGCACCACGATAAAGGTTGGGATTGTTAATTGTTCCAAAGGAATCATTTGGTTTGTTGGCGCGGTGGCCTTTTGCTTTTGCCATGATACTTCTCCATTGCAGGGCCGATATTCGGGTAGCTGCTTCGGTTAGTTAAAGACAGGGCCGTTGGCTACGGGTAGCTGTCCTACTTCTTAGGGATGAAACCCTGAGAATTCTGTTGTGGTTGTAATGCTTGCGCGGGATCTTGCGGAACTTGTTGTTGTGCTTCGGCTTCTTTCTGCCGTCGCGCTACTTCGCGTTTACCACGATTATTAATTTTTTCTAATCTGTCGTATCCAATTATCTTAGCCAGCGTAGGTTCAATGTATACTTCACCTTTTGACACAAGGAGATCGACAGCTTCCTCATCCCCTATTTTATCGTCCCCGGTTGAAATGTCAACCCCCAAACGACGAGCAACGCCTACAGCTTCAAGAATCATGGACTTCACATCTGCATAACCTGCTACCTCTGCGGCGGCGGCGTTGATTATGAAGGAACCCTCTGCTGCTTCCATCGGAATATCGTCAGCTACAGTTTCTTGAGGTGTAGCGTTTTCATTTCCTATAACACCAGAAGGAGGACCAGAAGGTATTTGTTCAGAGTTGTCGGGTACTCTTGATATACCCCCAGTCATCATTTTTTTTACTTGTTTAGTTGTAGGTGTAGGCTTTTTACCAGAAGCAATGTTTGCTCCATAAAAAAGAGAATACAATTCTCCTTTAAAAATGTCTTTGTAAAATCTTTGATTTAACAATGATTCTGTCATACGCTTATGCCTCGTCTTTGAAGATTTTCAGGAACAACACGAGTTTTTGCGTATTCCTCTGCGCTTCTGGTAAGTGGATTCCCGAACCTATCAGTGTATGCTACAGTTACTTGAGGGACAACCTCAAATTCACCTAGAGCCACTTGAGATCTTTCATGAATAGGATCTGTTCTGCGACGAACAACGTATTCCATTTTAGGAGTTGCTATTAAACCTCTTGGTAAATTTCTGCTTCCTCCACTTGTAATGGGAGCTAAATTTCCAGCCTTTTTAGTTAGAACACTTGCTTGCGCTTTAGCTGCCATTTCAGATCCAAACGCTACGTAACCTTTATAACCTTTTCGATTTGTCATGCTCTTACTTATAGAAACTTCTATACCGTTATGATTCTGCCACATATAAGCTGCATACTGATCTTGCATTTTCGTGTTCAATTCGCCCATAAACTTTATAAACGCTGCTGGATCTTCTGTTATTTCTAAGTTAGTGTTTTCACCAGCTTTTAATCCACCATTCGATATCAAATTAAATACATAGTCTTGGGCACTAAAAGAAGCGTTTCTGCCTCCTTGTCTTGCATAGGCTACACTATTTGTTATGTAGCCCTTACCCTTATACCCGCCTTCAAGAGCTTTTGAAACACCAGCAGCATCAACTTCAAAACCATACTTATCTGTAAGCTCATCTATGGTGCTAAGAATAACTGCCTGTTGTCCCTCTATCCACGCAGAACTCCCGTTATCTGCCCCCATTGCCATAGAACTAGTAAATTTACCTGTATTAGCATTAAAACTGAATGATCCCTGAGATCTCATATAGTTCCTGTCGCTAAGAAGACTTCCCACCAATTGAAAGCCAGCAAAGGCTAAAGCTGCTGGTCCCAAAGCTGCAGTGGCTGCTTTTGCTCCTGACACTCCGAATGAAGCTGCAGCTTGAGCCGTCGCTGCTCCGGCACCAAGAGCCGTGCCTATGCTTGGATCTTTAATAAACTCATTTATAGCTAACATTCCGGCTGCAACACTAGCTGCTTTAACGCCAGTGGCGATTGCCTTTTCTGATTTAGCTAAAGCGTCTTTTCCTGCTTTTTTAAAATCAGTGACATTTCCCCCAACCTTTGCGGCTTCATTCATCGCATTTTGCGCTTCAGTTAGAGGTCCAGTAAGAGGTTGTGCGCCTATTTCTCCTAAAGGTGCTACTAACACTGGATCTGTGTACAAAATGTCGTCAGCTAGACCAGATCCGGCTGTTAGACTTGTTTTATAGCCCGGAAGAAATTTTAGGTCTTTAGGAGATACCCCCGGAACATACGCCCCCGACTGAAAATAACTATTCATAAGCTCTGCTTGTTCAAAACTTACATCAAATTTGTATTGGAGGTATTTACTATAGCCTTTGTCAACATAACCTAAACCTCGCTCTGCCAGTTCTTGCAGACCATCCAGATCTTCCATAGCTTTTATAAATTTTTCAGTGTCGGTTACTGTAATACCATCTTGTCCGAATATTTGATTTGCTTGAGCCGCTTGAGATTCAAGCTCTCGTTCATATCTTTTTCTTCTAGCTTTTATTAAGATATCGGTAAAGAAATCAACTTCACCTTCAGCCTCTGTATCTGCGGTTTTTAGATCTTCTGCTTGAACATCTAGAAAGCTTCCTGCTTCTGGAGATTCAGGAGATGTAGGGGATGCGGGAGCCTCTGGACTTAGAGGACTAAAAGTAGCATCTGGTGCTTTTATAGGTTCAATTAGATCTACCATTTTCTTTCATTACTGCTTCGTAATTACTCTTCAAACTGAGGAGTGTTTCCAGTAAACCCACTTTCCCCTGCAGTTGGCGCAGTTCCGACTCCGACTGTGCCGTCACCAACGCCCGAATTGTCAGTTGGTGGAGGGCCTTGAGGTACTCCTCCAACCCCTCCCAATGGGTCGGGCTGTTGACCAGTGGACCCACCAGCGGGGCCAGTTCCTTGTTGAGCATTTTGTAATCCTTTTAGCATTTCGGCGTATATAGCTGCTTCACTCATATCATTAACCAAACTGTCTGGGTCAATGTCTTGTGAGATAGCAAGCTCTCGCATTAGGTTAGGTAGCTTGATAAATGGTGCCAACATGGGGTTGGCTACAGTTTGCAACAGAGCCGTAAGACGCTGTGTGCGTACCTCCTTTTGCATGACAGCCGAAGCACCACGAGGTTTGATTTCAAGGTCGCCCTCTATATCTGGGGTGTCTTCGTTGAACTGCATGTTCCACTGAAAAAACGCCTCTCCAAGAGGCTTGAGCATGTAGTCGTCTACATTCTTTATAACGGTTTTCATGGACAGGCTGGCAGAGCCTAGCAACATAGATAGTCCTGCCGCTGTGCGTCCAGTACCTGTAACGCCTGTTTGTCCGTGCATGATTGACGGTATGCCTGTCTCTTCATCGGCAAGTTGCCGTGCAATCTGATACATCTGTATGTTTTCGTTAGCTGTGCTAGGAAACTTTAGACCGTTGATTGCAGTGCCTGTGACTCCAGACTGCCGCCGAAAGATTTTTCCGGGGAAGATGTCGAAGTTTTGTCCCGGAACAAGCGATGCTTCGTCTACGTCAAACACCAAGTTACCAGCAAGAGCTAGGTTATCAATCGCCATACGCATGTGACCGTTCATAAGAAGCTGTGCATCTTCCATGTTTTCGGCAACGCCCACACCAAAGATGTTGTAGGGGTTTACCTCAAACGGCATTGCTTGATACGGGATACGTGCGGGAGTAAACGGATTTAGAACGCAACGTAAAACACGAGGACCACATATCCAAGCGTTGATTTGCACTTGATCAAGATCATCCATGCCTGCTGGCAAATCCATACCAGTCTGTTTGGCTAGATACCCGTCAAGAACGCCCCAGTATTCAAGAACCTCAAAGCGGTTGTCTTGATACGCAGGGTCATTCTCGTCGTTACGAACAGTATCTTCGTAGTATTTGTCTGTGTAGTTTGGCCCGTTTGCTATCACATCAGCTATGATGTCGTTGTTAAAATACGGACGATTCTGCAGATTACGAAGCTGCTGACGGTTCATACGATGACGTTGAATTACGTACTCTGCATCTTCAATGCTGATTGCAGACGGATCAGGGTGAAAGTCCCACACTGAAACTGCTTCGATGCGAGGCATCGTCTTTTCGTAGGGCGTATAGTTTCGAGTGCCTTCTTCATCACGAGTCCACTTGTGTACGCTTTTGTTGTAGTTGAGTGGGCCTTTGATGATGCCTGTTCCAAACAGGGCTGACTCAAAAACTGCAGAACGTAAAACATTCACTGCGTTGGAATCTAGCAGTTGATCATGGATTAATTTTTCCATGTTCAGTGCTGCTTTTTGAGCCGGAGATATTTGAGGCTCTCCAAGTCGTGATGGACCCTCTGCTAAAGGTGCGCCATCAAATTGTTCTGACAAACCTCCAAGAAAGTCGGCCTGTTTAATTGGAGTGGCTTCAGTAGCTCCGGGTAAAAGCTCTCGACCATCCCCTTTAAATCCGTAAGGGCTTTCTGTTTCAGGTTCGTCCAAAGGTGTTTTGAGGTGGGCAAACTCTGCTATGCCTTCTGGCACAGGAGTGGCCTCTACCACCAACGGAAACTTTTTGTTAGAAAACAAAATATCAACGATCTGACCGTATGCGGCTAGAACTTTTGTTTTAGTAATTTTCAAAAACACTTTTGATCGTTCAGAGTTGCGATACTCTGTTGACGAATCATTGAAGGTGCCCCGGAAGTTCTTGTATGCCAGCAACCAGCGTTGCTCATGATTATAACGTCCCGTCTCCGCAGCGCGGAACCGTTCTGTTATCAACCCTGCAAGTCCGGGGGCTACCTCTTCAGCGTCTTCGATTACATCCGGTTCTTCCATATCGGAAGTATTCAGATCATCTTGCATGAGATTGCCCCTGTGGGATTAGTGTTACTCGCCGCCTTCAGCAAAGGGGCGGTTGTCGTCTGCCAGTGACATAAGACCAGTATCGGTTGGTTTGGTAAGTTTCTTGGGCATGTCTTCTGTCAAAACGTCTGTTTTGGCACGAGTGTCAAACTCAAGTCCTTCACGATACAAGTTGCTTTCACCGACATTAGCATCTACAGTTTGTTTGTCGGAATTCATGATGTACCCCGGTCCAAAGTTATAGTTATTGCCTGCCATTTTGTCTACTCCTATTTTTGTAGTAATTCATCCATTTGGGAGGATGTGGCCCTTTGTTGGCGCGTTTTCATACGTTCTGCGCGCTCTTGCATTTGTTGTGCTGTTTGAGGTGCCCTTTGTTCTCTTTGTTCAACCCTGCTGGTATAAAAATCCTCTACATCTCCAGTGGTAACTGGGAGAGGGCTGAAAACCTCTTCAGCAGCCTGAAAGGATCGAAGTCTACCCTCTATGGGACGGCCTTGCCGAAATGCTTCGTCTGCTTGACTTTTTTTAGTAGCAGCGGCTTGTAAAGCAGCGGCAGTTCCGATAACAGGAATCGCTTTTAAAATTTTACTAGGTTTTTTAGGAAGCTTGTTATCTCCTGCCTCTGTGACATCTTCATCAAACAAATCATCCGTTTCGAGGTCGGCGTATCTACCGTCTAGTTTGTCATCTATATCATTTAGTTCTTGATTTTGTCTAGCAGTCTGTCTCGCTCTTCGGTTAGCTTCATCAATTTCTGCCTGCGCCGCTGCCCCTTCTTTTAGGATATCTTTATCACGAATGGTTCTTTGTGCAGTTTCTACATCACGATCTACAGCTTCTCCTCGTGCTTGAGCAGCTTCTAACTCAAATTGAGCCACTCTAAGATTTGTAGTTGCAATCGCAGAAGCTCTATTTGCTTCTATCTCTTGAGGAGACAGTAAAGTTGGCTTACCCTCAATTTCTAAATTTTCACCTTCAAATACAACTCTAATTTTGTACGGATTGTCAGGGTCTGTAAAGTCAGGAGCATCTACATCAAGAACATCAAACAATTCATTAACTGTTCCTAGACCAAGAGTCTCAGCCCATTTGTTTTGTAAAGATTTTAGTGCTGTGGTAGTGCTAAACTCAAAGTCCTCACCAAACATTCTACCCGTGCCGATATAGGATCGTTTAGTCATTTTTGCGATATCACCGCCTATGTCACTAAACTCTGAGTGCCCCATAATTTCACTAATAGCATCCGGGTAATCTAGTTCATACGCTATGATAGCAGGTATGAGCTTTCGTATATCTGCAGCACCTTTTATTTTTCGACCCATTATTTGTTCGTATTCGTCCATAGATTCTATAAAGCCACTTGCTTTGAGAGCTTCCGTCATTTTAGGTGTGCTAGTCTTAAATAAAGGATCTCCCGGCTTTTTGTCTTTAGCCCGTTCTCGTATGATTGCGAGAGCCGCTTCAGGAATGATTATCTCAGCCCTAGTTTTTTGCCCTCTTAATTTACCAGCTATTTGACCTGTTTCAAGGTCAATCTCGCCTACTTTTAAATCAGCAACTTCGCCGGGGCGCATGGGCATAAGAAGATTGAATACGATAGCCTCTCGCGTATCTTTGTCGGGTATTTTTCTTACAGCTTCAGCTAGTTTAGGAAACAGAATATCTGATCTAGGAAACGCTTTGAATACTCTTGTGCCTCTAGTTTGTTTACCTGTTACAATGCCCAGTTTTACCGCTTTATCTCCATAATCTTCATTAGGTATGTTTATTTGCTGGTTTGTTTCTGTTTCCGCTGCAAATTTAAGCAGTTCATTGTGCATTGTTGTTAAAGTCTGGAACGGGCTACCTCTCGCAAGTTTTTTGTTTCCTTCTACTAGAAATTCGTCAAGTGTTACGGCCTCTAGTGTTTTTTTAGTTCCAAAAGTAGCGTATTGCTCATCTAGATCTATATCTGCTTGAGCAAGTCTAGATCTAAATGCGCGACTGTGTTCTGGACCTTTTTGATAATCTAAAATATCCAGCACATCACGCACTGTTAAATTTTCAAAATCTACAACTGGTCTTTCCATTTTCTAATACCCAAACGTCGAATCCATCGGCTCATACACGCGGTCTTTAATACCGCGAAGCTGATTCTGTATTGTTTCATATCCTGATGTGCGTGTCATAACCATGTATCGTAGTGCGTCGTATGCGTGGTCTTCTGCTTTTGTGTCTACGTCTTCGCTGTTGCTTTTAGACAGCGGGATACCCGACAATTGCTTGATGGTGTTCTGACAAGTGCTGAATATCTTTATACGCGGTTCGTTGGTGTACGGATCATCTGACAAACGACGATGCACTTCCATTTTACCAGCGAGGCGGTTCCTGTCGGACGGCATCCACCGCACACCACACCGTATCATTGTTTCTGCTATGGACGGGCCAAGACCTGTCTTGTTCCAGCAGGAAGAGTCAAGCACCGTGTAATGGGGTGGCTGGTCTTCTGCTTCCATCTCCATGATGCGTGTAGCCAAAGCTTCACCCGTCATGCCCTTGCCGTACAGTTCGCGGTAGATCCAGATATTATTGTCCCAGTCTATCGCACCCCAGAGAACACACGACGGAGAACTGTAGCCGTAGTCGGCTGCTCGTATGCGGGGCCAGTTGGCGGGTAGCTCTACCGGGTCTACCACGTGTCTGGCCCTGCTGAATTCTGGGAACGCTGCACCTTCTGCAACGTCCCAGTCCCCATCGAGGAGACGCTTGCGCTCGACCTCTGGGAGCGACAAAAGCATAGCCTCGTACTGACCGTCTGCCATAAGGTATGGGTTGTCAGTCAGTCGTGCGGGGATGAATCTCCTGTAGAACAGAGGTTGACCCTCTTTGTCGTGTCCTGCAGGATATGTTAGGGGCTTTCCCGTATCAATGTCTGTGGCAGCAAACGTAGTGTTGTGATCCGCAGCATCAATATACATCTTCTTGACCCACCAGCCGCCGACACCACCGGGGTTGGCTGTGCAGCGCATGGACAGGTTATTCGTTAGTTCTGCGTCTGTGGTACGAAGACGAGAACGCAGATAGTCCCATACGTATGAGGAGGGATACTGAGTTATCTCATCAATACCTATCCACGCAAATGACTGCCCCTGAAAGCGGGTTACGTCACGGTCTTTTTCTAGATACGTAAACCAAAGCGTTGCACCAGACGGGAAATTCCATGTTGATTTTGATTCACGGAATGTAGCACCGGGAAATGCTTTGGGGTATAGTTGTTTTGATTTGTCGATAAGTTCTGTTAGCTCATCGAGAGTACGACGGAGCAGAAGGCCACG
>VTLG01000298.1_pt1 | contig 14363 bp, 23 predicted proteins | sample 4694571 | NCBI WGS metagenome assembly VTLG01 (sample SAMN12604809, study PRJNA352737) | marine metagenome | biome: ENVO:00000447; feature: ENVO:00000209|ENVO:00000569|ENVO:01000036; material: ENVO:00002151; isolation source: viral sequences binned using virsorter ...
ATCTAACACTTTAATGGTATTACTCATCCCATCAGTTTGTGTCATTACTATAACTTCGTTAGTCTTGACTCTCCATTGATCAAAACTGTCTGTCAAGGCTACGTTTGCTGTCATGGTTATAACTCCAATTTCTTAAATATTACTGTTTTCATATATTTATTCTATTACTATTTATCCTATATTATGCTAATAAACGTATAAGTCCTATTCCGTTATGTAAGGTGTTATTAAATATCCTGAAAAAGTACTATCATTTTGCCCACCTCGTATACTACCAAATTGGCCTGTTCCCGATCCATTTAATGAAACATAGCAGGTATCACCAGGACCCATTTCAAATTGTCTGGAAGTGGTTTGACTCCAATAATCATGTGCCTTTGAATTTTCCCAAATCCATTGCCAAGCATTGGATGCCCCACCGACAATAAAATTAAAACCAAAATATGCAGTTGAATCATTTACACCATTCAAAGAAATATTTAAAGTAAATCCATAAAGGCCTTTAACAGGAGCAGTAAAATTGTAGGCACTTGTATTATAATGACCACCTATATTGTATCTGGTTTGATTAAATGGTATTGTTCCATGTGCAGAAGATGGTGAACTAGCAAATCCATATGCAAAAAAAGCAGGAGTTGCTCCTACTAATCCTGACTTTTCACCAAATGCTGTATATGAAATTAATCCACTCATGAAACCCCCCTACGACCAATCTTGATCTATATATGAGCAAACAATATCAATTGCATCACCCCGATTACACACAACGTGTAACTTATCAGTACCCGATAATACAAATTTATCATTCCAGACAAAATGACTATTTCCGGGCAATGAATGAGCATTTAATATGTGCATATCTGTTCCCCCTGCACTTGGATCAACATAAAGAGTAAATGTAGTTGCAGAAGAGTTTTTTTGTGCTACTAATATGGATATAATAGTATAAATATGATTTGCCACTCCTGTTATTAAAGTCTGTTCACTCGTTCCTAGACCATCTATAATAGATCGTTTAAGTACCTCTGTGCCTGATCCGGTTGGTATGGCCATTCTATCCTCCTAATACTAAACTTTGATGTGTACTTGATTGCAAACACGCACCTTGTTGTTTTAATTTTTTATTTTTATTCATTACTACATTTCCATTATGAGTAGAATCACCAGTAAATGTGGATGCCCCTGTAATAGTAGTTGTTCCTGCTACTACCAAATTATTTGTTAAATCCCATGTATCATCTGCATCATCAAATATTAATGAGGCTAATGCTACTCCATTACCACGATATACAGAAATTCCACTTGTTGCTGCTGTTGCTGTATCAGGACTTGCCTGAGTAGTGTTTAACTGAAGAATGTTATCTTCAACTTCTACTGTTTGAGTATCAAGTGTTACAGTAGTTCCTGATACTGTCAAATTTCCTGCAACAGTAAGATTACTTGCAAGTGAAACGGCACCCGTAGTATCTGCAATAGTAATAGCGGCAGTACCATCACTTGCTTTGATACCATCAGCTTTTACTTTTATAATACTGTTCTGTAGAGTTGCGGTTCCTGAACTCTCAGCTACTACTATTACATTGTTTAATTTTAAGTTTGCCATTAGTTAATATCCAATTGATCTGATCGTCCGTATTTTCCTTTTGTCGCATCCCACAAAGTCTTAACTTCTTGTTGTGTTATGCATCTTTTCCATAGCCCAAATTCTGCAATATGTCCTGACAGTTTTTCAGCGCCATCATTTCTACCACAGAATGCAACTGCAGTTGTATTATTATGATACGTACCATTAGTACTAGGTCCCCGATGACCATGACCACTATTAACGCCTGGATTTTCCCAATGCCATACATAACCATCAATATATCTTATGGTATGGCCAGTAACAACATCATAAGTAACAACAAACATGTTCCAATCAGAAGGTGCACTACTAGAAAAGTTATTGCCTGTTCTATCTCCTGAACCTAAACCTACTCCGCTTGCATTATGGTGCATTTGTGTCCGGCTGTCTAACATGTGATTCCAATGTGCAACACCAGCACCGTCATATCGTGAACACCATCCCTGTCTTGAACTACCATCCCAATCTATCCATGCCATTTGAGTAAATGAACTCGGATGATTAATGTAAGTATTATAATTTGATACTCCACTTAGTTCAACCCATAACATACCACCAGCCATAGTCAAACATTTCCCATTATGTGTATAGGATTTACCAGTAGTGTTAGTTACATTACCATGTTTCACCCGTAAAACTGTACTTCCTGGCGCATCGTAAACAAATCCACCAGTTACTATTGTGTCCGAGGACAGATTTCCTGCACTATTTGTGACATGATCAGCTTTCCAATAAACAATTAAATCTTTTGGATTATGTTTCCAAGGATCATATCGTTTATCTCCCAATTCGCGTGCTCGGTTAAAACTTAATATCTGATTGTCTGGAACGGTCACGATACCAGATTTAGCTCCTATTCTCCCAACTATTCCAGACATTTATTCTCCTACTCGTTATTTTGATCAATATAGGTGATTGTAACATCAATATTATCATCTGCGTGTTGTGATGCGACCCACAATATTTGTGCAGTTGTTGTTCCTTGATCTGCAAGTGCATTCTGTTCTGCTACTGTTGATAATGCACCAGAAAAGCCAGTTGGCTCACAACCATTAAAACTAAACTTATCATTCCAGACAAAAGTTTCTTGTCCATTCATAGCCTGTCTGAAAATTTTAATATCTGCACCTGAGGCTGCACCCTTAGAATCAAAAGCATCAAAGTAGACATCAACCCAATTCCCATCGTTTTGTACAGTTGTTGCCATGCAGACAATACTCAATACTGTGTAAATATGATGTTGAACCCCAATAATCATTTGTGTTGGTGTACTATCTACAGTACCAAAATGTGCCGTCCGAATTATCTCTGTTCCGGCTCCCCGTGCTATGGCCATACTATCCTCCCATTACCCATGATCTGTGAAGAGATTTCATAAAAGCTTCTCCTGACCTTGTTATGATTTTTTGATTGAAATCCCATGATTTTGTATCCTTTTCATAAAGAATTGATTTATCTGTTGTTCCTTTTAGAGTAATTCCTCCACCATCTGCTGTAGTGTCTGAAGGAGATGCAACGGAACCCAACTCCATATTTTTATCATCAATCGTTACTGTTGTACTATTAACTGTAGTTGTTGTTCCATTTACAGTTATATCTCCTGTAAATGTTGCATTTCCTGTAACAGCAAGAGTACTTGATAAAGTAGTTGCACCTGTGACTGCAAGAGTTCCTGCAACGGCAATGTTCGTATCTAGTTTTGCACTTGTTACTGCATCATCCTGAATCGCTGCAGAAGGAACAGAATTAGTGCCTAGTTGTAAATTTGCGGCACCGGGAATAGTTACTACTCCACCCGATTCTGTTAATGCATCAACACCATTTAATGTAATCTTTGCCATGAATTATTTTTTTCCTATTGTTTGTTACTCTAACTATTTATCTTTATACTGGTCCGCTGTTATCTTTTGGCCACTTAGTTTTTATTGCTTTAATTGCATCTTCCCATGTAGTAGTACCATCTTCTTTATCATCAAATTGCATTTCAAGTTGGTTAAGGGCATCATATTCTGCTTTCCTGTTTCTAGCATATTCCTGAGAAACCCATTCATCCTCTAATCTTTTTATTTCCGCATCTATTTCAGCTTCAGTTGGGGGCGTTTGGCCTTTATGGTAAATTACATCACCACCTAGAGGTTGAGATACATCATTACCAACTAAAGAACGTATTGCATCCATTTTTGAAAAAATCATTTTGCAACCTCCATTACAGAAAAACTCCAAAAATTGTTTACTTTACAAAAAACACAGGATGATCCACCATCTCTTTTTCCAAATAATCTAAAATATAATGTATCTCCCGCGGCCCATGATGATTTAGTGTCGGGCATTCCCATTCCTGTCCCTGTTCCACAATGCAAACGGAAAAATTTCTGTGTATGAAAAGCAGATGCACCGTTATGATGTATATAAAATTTTTGAGAAGCATCAACAATAGATTCACCTGCCGTATAAGTTCCATTTGATACAGTCCTCATTGTACAATCATAATGGTGTCCTGAAGCGGCAGATTGGATATAAAAATTACTACTAAAAAATTCAACTACTAAAAATGAATTTGAGCTTGTTAATGCAGTTACATGGCTTACTTCTATTCCAGAATCTACCATACTGGTAGACCCAATAGTTCCTACATCTGAACTAACATTATTGTCTCCAGTAACAGAAGTTTTAATCACATGGCCCGCCGGAAACCCAGTAGCATTTGTCAAGGCTATGGATGCAGGTGTACCTAATGCTAGTCCATTGGCTAAAGTAGCCCCAGAAGTACCTGTTGACAATACAGCACCGCCTGCCCTATCTTGTATAAGTAGATTGCCGTCTGCGGCTGGTTTAATTATCATATTTGCCATAGTTCATTATCCTTTAGGATTATCTGTTTTTACCTTATTGACCGCTTTATACCATTCACCAGTCTTGTCACCTTTACCAGAAGTCATATCATGGTACAGTAAATCTAATTGTTCTGCGAGTTCTGGATATTCTGCTTTCCTGTTTCTGGAATATTCCTCTGCATCCGACAACGCTTGAAGCCGAACAACTTCCGCATCTATTTCAGCTTCAGTTGGGCAAGAATTTTCTGTATCATACCATTCTATTTCAGAATAATCTGCTTCAGTACCTTTCCACATCCACATTGCATCATACTCTCCTGTTTTATCATTTTTTCGTGCAGGACTTAATGATGCTAAACCATCAAATCTAGTAATTATAATTTTTGCCATATTAAATTCCTAAGTTCTTGCTATTAAAAAACCACCAAAACAATTTTGTGCTGGCCCTACAGTTGGTTTTGAACTCCCTGTATCTTGTGATATATGAACATGCCATTCATCCGTTGTTCCATTGGCCGAAACAACAATTTGACATGATGTTCCTAACCATTGAGTATGTGAAGCATGACCTAGAGTATTTACAATAACATTATCATCCTTATCTCTAATTCTAACCTGAGAATAATTTCCATTATTAATATTATTCATAGCTCCAGCACAATATAAAAAATAATAACCAGCTATATTAGGCCCAAAATTCCATGCCCTTACAGAACGTCCATTTAAGGTTGTATTACTACCACTATTATTATAACATCCACCAGAATCATAATCTTTAGTTTCTAATTGTAAAAGATTAGCTCCAGTCCAAGACTGCTGAGTAGTAGATTTTGCGTGAAAAGCAGGAAGATTTGCTGTTGTTAATCCAGAACCTCCTGTAACCGCGGTCGGTAATACTCCAGTAACACCTGCTGCTGGAATACCAGTCATACCACTTATAACACCACTAGCAATAGTAGCACCAGCATCACCAGTTGTGAGTACTGCCCCACCAGCCTGATCTTGTATGATCAATTTATTACCGGCTCCGCCTTTTCCTTTTATTATTAAATTTCCCATTTATCCTTTATATTGGTCCGCTGTTATCTTTTGGCCATTTGGCTTTTATTGCCTCAATCGCGTCTTTCCATGTAGTTGTACCATTTACCTCATCATCATATTGCATTTCAAATTGATTTAATGCTTTGTATTCTTCTCTTCTTCTTTGATCATAAGTTTTTTCAGGTTCAGCTGGAGGGGCTGATAAAACATCATCTTTTAAAATCCATCCATATTCACAGTCTGCCGGTGCTTCCATCCATGTAAGTGTTGGAGCAACTTCAAATTCTTCTTCTGCAACTTGCACTACTAAATTATCTAATATTAATGCTTTCATATTATCTATACTCCTCTACTACTACAATACCTGCTTTTCCGACCGCAGATGTGGCAAGAGCGTTGTTTACATGCTGGCCTCCACCACCACCAGCTCCAAAGACATCTGAAGCTGTTGGAGATATTGATTGCCAACCTGAACCACTCCGGCCACCACCGCCCCAAAAAGAAGCACCTCCAAAGCCTCCGCCAACTTCATCCTGTGTCTGGTGTGCGCCTTGAGCACCGCCATATCCACCATATAAGTTAATATCTCCATTTGAACCTACACCACCTCTATTATCAATAGCAGAACTTCCTGCATTTCTTCCACCGCCTCCTCCTGTAGCAGAACAGTAACTACCAAATGAAGAAGTACCACCAGGACCACCATTATTATTAACGGTTGCTGAAGTTCCACCAGCACCTACAGTTACAGCAACAGACGACACAGATGAAACATCAATAATTTCAATTGCAGTACCTCCAGCACCGCCGCCTGCTCCCTGATTATAAGATGAAGAACCGCCGCCTCCGCCGCCTCCGCCGCCAGTAACAATTACTTTAATTGTATTAACACCAGCAGGTTTTGTCCATGTTCCACTAGAAGTGAAAACTTGTTGAGATTTAAGGCCACCTGTACCATATACATTTGAAGCAATAGTTGCTCCAGCATTCTCAGTAGTCAGTACTGCCGTACCTGCCTGATCTTGTACTATTACTTTGTTACCTGTTCCCGTTGCTGGGCGGATTATCATATTTGCCATTTATTATTATCCTATTATGCTGCTATTTCTTGTATTGTCATTGCACCCATTGCATATGCAGATACTAAATAAAAAGTGTCCCCAGAACCCGCATTCCTTACATATCGTAACTGATAGTTTATTAGTGTTCCGGCCGCTTGAGCAGGCTCATCCCAAAATACCCAAGAATGTGATCTAGAAGAATTATCAGTATGACTAACAAGATACCTATCAGCAACACCAGCACCCTTGGTGAGCTCCGACAAACTACCATTTATTGTTCTACTAAGCCAAACTGAGCCGGGTGCATTAGTATTTTGTTCTGCTGTCTTACCGGCTGTTATATTAATCATAAATTTTGAATTCGCGCCTCTACTTGTAATGGGCAGCTGAAAAAAGTTTGATGATAATGCAGTTGAACTTCCACAACCTTCATCAGCTAAAATTTTCTCCATTTTTCCGGCACAGTTGATCATCATACCAGATGGAAATGAAACATTACTTCCTAATGTTACTCCACTTCCTAATGTTCCTGACAAATCAGTTAAACTTGGAAGACCCGCCGTTCCTAAAAATTCACCAGCTTCAAATACTGCAGTATCAAATGTTAAGTTTACTGTACCTGATGCAGTTGCGGCCGCCGATAACTCAAATGTTGTTGCATTAGTAACCGATGCGATAGTTGCACCTGAAGGTATTCCCGTTCCTGTTACTCCTGTTCCGGCTCTAAAATCGGATGTATCTGCCGTAGTAACTGTAGCATCAGTATTAGTAGTAGTACAAGAAATTACTTTACCGGCCGTAGTTATTGTTCTTCCGTTGCCATCATCTTCAATAATAATATCTTGTCCTGAACCACTAAGACTTGCCAGAACCAGATTATCATTAATTGTTAAATTACCTGTAAGGGTGAATTTATCACCCATAATCATTTCGTGATCTGCGTATGTCCCAGTAAGATTTTGATTACTCTTAGGTTTTATACTTGGTATAGTTGATCGTTTCTCAAATGTTACTTCTTCATCAGAATTAATAGTTATAGCAGTAGCATTTCCACCATCAGTTATAGAAGGTGAACCAGCAGTTGCCCAAGTTTTATCACTTCTTAAAAAGGTAGTGTTATCAACAGTTCCAGCAAAATTAAGTTTACTATCTGTAATACCTGTACGAAATGTCAGGGTGTTTGTTGCACTATTTGTTGCGGCCGCCGATATTGTAAAAGTTGTTGAATTTGGAATTGTTGCAATATGGGCACCAGAAGGTATACCTGTACCACTCACCGCCATACCAAGTGATAGTGATGAAGTATCGGCTGTTGTTATAGTAGTAGAACTTGCAGTAGTACAAGAAAGTGTAGATGTAGCCGCATTTGGAATAGCACCCGGTTTAATTATTCCTGTACCAAGTGTAACATTACTTGCTAAGACTGGCTCATCTGTTCCAGATTGTGTTATTACATTTTTTCCGCTGATTCTAAAGTCGCCCATTTTATCCTATTATGTTTAAATTGCCTGTGGCGGCCATGGTTATGTCTCCTGTGACATTTAATTCTGTTAATACTGTTACATTTCCATTTATATTTAAATCTGCCGCGATGGTACACGGACCTGTTATTGCCGTACTATAATTTGCGGGAGCAGTAAGATCATTATTAAGTGTGGCAGGATTGTTTGTAACACTTTGATGTGTAACCATTCCCGCGAATGTTCCTCCTGATGCTGCTGAAACCGTATCAGTCGCCGAAAAGGTATCCAATGATACAATATCTACCACATCTCCTGCTACTAATGCTGGAGAAAAAGCAGAAATTGTTGAACCATTTGTCGCTGCATAGTCAATGGCTTCTACTAATTTTACACCATTAAGATATACATCGGTTTGTCCCGGCGTATAAGATTGTGTAATAGAAGTCTCTCCACCCGATGCTGTAAATGTAACTCGGGTTGCTTTTCCTTGTCCTAAATCTTGTCCTATGTAAGCCATAAATTATCCTCTATTCCGGCTCTACAGGCCAGGGGTCGTAGTCATTTGCTGGTAAATCACGTAAATCTTGTCTATACTTTTTCCATTCATCAACTTTTACTCCTGATTCATTTGCTCTCATCATTTTCCAATCACTTTCTGATAAAGCATTATCTCTTTGTGATTTTAATTGTTCATCAATCGGCTTCTCTGGATGTAGGTTTGTGTATTTTCCATCAGAATATCCATATCCAATTTTTGCATCAGGATCATCACAATCAATCCATACCATTTCAGGTGAACATGGAAATTCATTTTCTTGTAAATCTACTACTTTATTTTGAAATATTAATGCTTTCATTATTTGTACTCCCATACAACACAATAACCGACACCTCCGGCTCCAGAAGCAAAACCATTTTGGTTGGAATGTCCTCCACCGCCACCAGAACCTTTAACTCCAGCTTCAGAGACTACAGAAGTATCAAAGCCTGTACTAGCTCGGCCTCCACCGCCCCAATAAGATTCTCCACCATTTCCACCCGATGATTTCAAGTGATTACTATGATGATCAGGTTCAGCTCCATTTTCTCCGGGGCCACCTTCTAAATTTATAGTTCCATTAGAACCAACACCATTTGCACCACCTTCAACAGCACCAGCACATCCTTGCTGTCCACCGTTTCCGCCTGTTGCAGAACAATGAGAGCCAAAAGAAGATGTTCCTCCTCCATTTCCTGCAGCATCACCAGTAACTGCGGCTCCTCCTGCACCTATCGTGACCGTTTCAGTAGAACCTAGTCCAGAAGTAATCCATTTAATTGCAGTACCTCCTGCACCGCCTCCAGCTGAACGAGAAGATTTGTTACTCCCACATCCATGTTTTCCTCCAGAACCTCCACCACCTGTTACATAAACTAAAACTGCTGTAATACCCGCAGGTTTTGACCAAGTAGCTGTTCCGGCTGAAGAAAACGTTTGTACTGATGCAAGTAATTTTCCGGGAAATGTACAGTTTGCAATAGTTGCCCCAGAGTCAGCAGTAGTCAATACTGCCCCACCGGCCTGATCTTGGATAATTACTTTATTTCCGCTTCCCGCATTTGGTTTAATTGTTAAATCTGGCATTTATTATTATCCTTCAAGATTAATCCAATTTGTTGTTGCTTCATCCCAGCTATAATGACCTCCTTCTTCCTCAGGATATGCCACAGGAGGTTCCCATTGATAAGTGTCCTCATCTAATATCCAAGAATCAAAAGGTTTTGCCGGTATAAATGCATCTTTAGACTCATCATAATAATCTCCTACACCTGCATAATTCTTTCGAAATGGAGTACCACCGGATGTATGAGCATTTTTACATGTATTATAACTAGTTCGTTTGCAATCTTTTATACTAGAATTAATATTAGTTTTATAAAAATCTAAATACCATTCCTCTGGAGTCATATCATCAATGGTTTGATCTTCATCAACACCAGGAATTACATCCACTACTATGTTGTCATTATTTAATATTGCGTAATGTGCCATGTGTGTATCCTATGTAAAAACAAATGTGCCTATTCCGGCACTAAAAACAGTATATTTATATGAACCATCAGTAGTATTTAATGATGATGTTGTTAAACCACCTGATACAGAAGAAACTGTTCTTGCACTAGGATAACGAATAATTACAACTCCTGAACCTCCTGCTCCGCCGCTATCTGGTGTACTATATCCTGAAATACCACCGCCGCCACCTCCAGTATTAGCTATTCCATTCAAAGTAGATGGTACTGTTGAATTTGCTGATCCATCTCCACCACCAGCTTTTTGTACATGGGCAACATTAAATGAGCCGTAGCCTCCTCCTAAGCCGCCGGTATTACCTTGCCATGCTCCACCGCCGCCACCGCCACCTCTCCAAGTAGCTACTCCTGTGATTGAACTTGACAGGCCGGGACCACCGTTACCTCCATCGTTATTGGTTGCTGGATTATTATATCCTGTACCTCCGGCGCCGCCTCCACCAGAACCTCCATGCCAACCACTTGTATCAGTATAGGCCACTGCTTTTCCTCCCATACTTCCTTGTATAGGATCAGCAATTTGTATGCCATAAGAATCATCAACGCCTCTTCCTCCGCCACTACTACCACCATATAAAACTGTAGCTGTTACTTCACCGGTGGTCCAATTATCACCCATGCCGGGCCCACCAAAAATCGCAATAATATCTGGTGTATTATTTGGATCTGTTTGTTGACATTTTAAATATGAATTATTTCCTCGATACCCTGAAATATTATTACCCGGTCTTGCGGCGCCTGCACCTACTTTAACCATATAAGTTGTTGATAAAGCGGCTGTCCATTTTTCTTCAGTTGGCATTTTTCCTCCCGAGAGCTCAGAAGCATAACTACATCGATAACCACCTGCTCCACCACCACCATTATAATGTCTTCCTGCTCCAGAACCACCCCCCGCAATTACCAAATATTCTACTTGGAAATTAGGAATAGAAGTGCCCATTCCAGTATGTTTCCAAATATTTGCTCCGCCTGTTGCATCTACACAAATAAATTCTACTCCAGTAGAAGAATTAATCCATTTAGTCCCTACACCGGTCACAGGATTTGATGATACAGTTGGATCAGAAGAAGATACTAAATGAGATGTAAGAGTAAGTCCTTGTTGTTCAGTTTGCAGCATTACTCGGCCACCCTGATCTTGGATTATCACCTTGTTTGAAGATCCTGCTTGAGGTTTAATAGTTAAATCAGCCATTCATTATCCTTTAGGATTATCCGTTTTTACTTTTTTCAATGTTGAATAAAATTTATTTCTATGATCTTTGTTATCAAGTGTACCAGAATCAATTGCATGCCAGAGTAAGTCTAATTGTTCTGCGAGGTCAGGATATTCTTCTTTCCTGTTTCTGGCATAGGCCTGTGCATCGCGTTCTTCTTGGAGACTGGCCATTTTTGCTTCTAGCTCTTCCCAAGTACAACCAAAATCTGAAGGAGATTCACTTAATTTTGAGTCAACAATTCTATAACATTTTGTCTCAAAATCCTGCTTTGTTTTAATAGTTCCTGTCCAGCATAGACCAGGAGCCAATTCCATCATTGCTAAAGAAAGTATATCTTTCATCCTGCTATCTCCTGTACTGTCAATGTTGATATAGTATTTATTACATGATCTGTGTTTGCGTTAGAATCATCACAATTAACATGATTTGCATTGGTATTATAATTACATCCTTTACAATATATTGTTTGGGCTACAGCCGAATTAGGCTCCCAAAGAAACGTAATTCCAGAATGAGCTAAACCATAATTTCCACTATTGCCGAGAGTAGACGGATGCCCCCTACCAAATGTAGCCCGTGTCTGACTACCACTACTTCGTCCTAATACAATAGCAGTATGGGTTCCATTATTATTATACATAATCCTAAAGGCAAGCATTCCATCTTGACTTCTACTTTGATATACATTGGCAGTAATAAGATATTTAGATGTTGCAGATGCTGGTGTATCTGTTGTTATTTCTAATGGATCGCCGGATGTTCCTGAAGCACCATGTCCAACTGTAATATAGTTGGAATCAGAATTTGGGCCAGTATTTGTGAATGCCTGTCTATCTCGGAATTGTTTAGTGTAGAGCTTTATGATATGTCCAGCAGGAAACGTACAGTTAGTCATATTAGCAATAGTTGGTGTATTTAGAGTTGGAGTAGTTAGAGTCTTATTCGTTAAAGTCTCTGTTCCAGTTTTAGTTGCAAGTATAGTTGAACCGGCCGTAACACCAGAATCTCCAGTTGTAAGCACTGACCCACCGGCCTGATCTTGTAAAATTAACTTATTGCCTGCTGCGGCTACTGGTTTAATCGTTAAATCTGGCATTTGTTATTATCCTTTAGGGTACTTATCTTTTACGGGTTTTATCATATCTGACTTCCATTTTGCTATACCATTATGATATATGTAATCTAACTGCTCTGCGAGGTCTGGATATTCGGACGCTCTATATTTTTGATACTGGGCATTCTCTTCTTTGGTTTTAGCGGCTTCTACTTTTGCTACTACATCTACAGTTCCCGTGTAAATAACTTCCCAGCCGTCTTTCATAGTGTATTCTTCACCCTCTAACGCTTCCATAATATGACCAAAATTACAGTCTAATCCTATGCCATTAAATGTGAAATTGCCTCTGCTCATTAATTCTAAGTCTAAATTAGCTGCACTCATCTTAACCTCCAAACATACATACCACCGTTATAACCATGTGCTGCAGCTGTCCCAAATTGGCCATTATTGTTCATGGTATGAAGGTGATCGCCAGCAGCACAAAGGCCCAGAAAGTTTGAGTGAGCATACTCGCTGGTGCCGCCGTTGGCATGATCATGTGCTCCCAAAGAGGCGGCGCCAAGAGCGTAAGATGATGTGTTGTTTTTAAAGAACTGTTGATATGATCCGCTTGAGGCGACCCTTTGGTACCCCTCTGCATAGTAGTAGCCCGCTATTAAAATAGTAAACCTGTCGGGTCCTGCTGAGATTGATGAACCTACGCTGGTATAATTAAAATATGTTGTATAGTTGCTCGATCTTGATACCGGAGAATCAGCCCAAGCAAAATCTATTGTAGGAGTCAGTCCAGTACCTCCTGTTACTACACTCGGAATAGTTCCTACAGTATTGTTCAAATGAATTGCTGGACTTCCTGTAATTGCACTATTAAGGTTTCCTGTAACTGCACTATTAATTTCTCCTGTCATTCCCGTTAAACTTGTAACCGGAGTTTGAGCAATTGTTGAAGCTTCTATTGTACCCGATCCAGTAATTGTTCGTGAAGTACCATCAGTAGTAAGGGTTATAGAAGTTCCATCATCAGACAATTTAGTTAAAGCTATATCCTCATTTACAGTTATATTTCCTGTAAGAGTATAACCATCTGCAATGAATAATTCGTGAGAGCTGTATGTGCCGGAAAGATTTCTGTTTGTAAGTTGTTTAAATGAGCCATTTACTGTTAAAGCTTCGTCTGAATCAATAGTCAAAGCAGTGGAATTACCATTATCAGTTATTGAGGGTGAACCTGCTACTTGCCAACTTGAAGTTCCGTCACCATCTTCTCTCAGAAACTTCTTTCCTTCAGATTCTCCAGTTGATTTAATTCCTGTTCCTTCTGTATCAACTACTTGCCAAGAATTATCACCTCGTAAAAATGATGTTGCATTAGGAGTTCCGGAAGCAGAAAGTTCAGCAATACCAACAGCATCATCACGCATTTCAGAACTACCAACTGAGTTAGGTGCTAAGTCTGAATGTGTAATAACATCTGGTGCAATCTTAGCAGAAGTAATTGCATTATCAGCTATATCACCCGTGCTTAATCTTGACGGTGGTGATGGTCTTCCTATCATTGCCATAGTTGTTTATTCCTTCTTATTATGTGATTTCCAGTATGCTCATAATTGCATCTGCGGATGTTCCAGCACTGGATTTAACTTTTATACTATCTCCAGGCATAAGCACCACTTTTTGATCTCCCCCAATTACAACTAAACTTGAGCCAACGGGGACCGGTGCCGCCTTGACAATATAAAAATCATTTGATCCATCATTTAATGTGGCATCTACTTCTATTTGTGCTGCACTAGTATTTGCTATTGTTAATCCAATTATAGTAGTCTCAGTTGATCCAGGAACAGTATATGACTCAATTGCAGTCAAACTTGTTCCAATTTGCCGCTGTGTTTTATTTTTAAATGCATTTGCCATATATTTTTGTTCCTCTAAATTTTAAATTATTTATTTAACCTAATGCTATTGAAAGTGCCATTACATCCCC
>VTLG01015230.1_pt1 | contig 14363 bp, 6 predicted proteins | sample 4694571 | NCBI WGS metagenome assembly VTLG01 (sample SAMN12604809, study PRJNA352737) | marine metagenome | biome: ENVO:00000447; feature: ENVO:00000209|ENVO:00000569|ENVO:01000036; material: ENVO:00002151; isolation source: viral sequences binned using virsorter ...
CTTTTTATGTTGTAAGGTTATCAATCTCTGCGGATTCACTTGCTACATCATCAGCAGGAATATCTGGAGTTGGAGGATTTTCATTATAATACTCCAACGCTTCAATAGCACCTTGAAGTTTCAAAGCAACTACTTCATTCTGTTTAATTTTTTCTGACAACTGCTTATTTTCTTCAATTGCCGCATTGAAACGCTCCCTAAACTGTTGGAGCATCGTTTCTTGGGACACCTTTTCTACAGGTGCTGGTACATCATCTGTCATTTTTGTCTTGAACTAACGTTAGTAAAAGTGATTTGATCTCACTCATCTCTGATTTTAACTCAGAAACTTCATTTTGTAAAGCTCGCTTTTCTGCTGCTTCCTTTTGCCTCTTATTGTAAGATGCCATATATTTATCATATTCATCTTGGTTATCTTTTACGATAGCAGTAGAGGATACATCTCTGTAAAGACCATCCTTTCCCTCCACGGGAATCAACTCTGGCAAATCATCTTTAATCGAAGTCATGAATATTCTCCGATCCACCTACAGAAAATGGATTGTACTTTGATCTTGCCATCCTATACATCTTCTCATGTATAGTCACGACCTCTTCAGCATCCTTCTCAAAGTCAGGTGTTGATTCATGTCGTGAAGCATAAGTATCAGTTTCAAACCAATCATCTGCTATCTCTTCTTCTGGTCTTGGATTTTCTTCTAATTCAATCATTTTTTCAGGGGGTGCGTATCTATTAGTGCCATTAGCAATTGGCATAGAATCATGTGGATGTGGTTTATTATCCTCTATCATTATGTTGCAAGTGCGATAGCACGTAAATCGGCAATTAAAGGAACTCTTGCTTGGTTAGAAGATCTTAGAACTATCTTAAGTTGGAATGCATTAAAGTTTAAACCACTTACTTCGTAGTAATAATCCTTCCAAAGAATTTCTTCACTAGGAGAATCATCATACTGAAGAGGTTTATCCATTTGTGTCCAACCGATAGAATCGATATCATCACCAGTTCCAGTGCTAAATGCTCTGTAGTAAATTCTAACATCTGCCTCTGGTGGACGAGACATTTGGAAATCAACTCTAATTGATCTAGACTCTCTAATTAAACGAGCAAGTCTTGTAATATATACACAATCATTTTGATCGCCTAATGGTAGAACAGAAACATCTTGTGATGTATCAATTGCACTTTGCTGACCGTATGGAGAAGTACCACCTGGCCAAGCATTGATTCTATTAGATGTTGTAATTAACGAACATCTATCTAAGTCAACAACAGGAGAAAGTGTTGATTTTGTGGTAGACAAATCAATGAGCATAGTCAATGATTTTTGACCATCTAATTTAGCATTCTCATTAACTTCCGAACAAACCATCTTAGGATCTGGGAAGAAGTTTAAATCGTTCAATGTTATTGCTGTATAAGTACCATCATTAACAAAGGATGATTGATCAACAACAGCACTTCCATTACCAATAGATGTTGCTGTAGTTGTATTAATTCTAGCAGTGATATCTGTTTCTGGCAAATTCATTACAGAAACAGTAGGAGTTAGAGTCTCAAATTGTGTATTCTGAGAAGCATAAATTTGATTTCCACCAGCACGAATACCATTGTTTGCTACACCATTAAGATGAAGCATATAAGTATCCAACCAAGGACAAGATATACTTGTATGAGTCTTATTAATATCGATTAAAGGAATACCATCAAGACTATAACATTCAACTATTGCTCCAGATGCATGTGTTGTATCAGTAGTTCCATTAGTACCCCTACCAGAAGTAGCAACAGTAATAGTTTTACCATCACTAGAAATAGCATTGTAGGTAATAATTTCATCACCAATCTTAACGTATCCTGGATTTGCATTACTAATCGCAGCACCATTTACAACTTGATGGAATAAACTTGCGTTCTCCACAGTGATTGATGTTGCCGCTGCTGCTAATGCACTTGTTAAGGATGTATTAGCAATTTCAGAAATCGCACCTTCAACTTTAACATTATTTGTACGTTGATGCATACCATGATTTCTATGATATATAAGAATTTCTTTCTCATCACTTGCATAGGTAGGTGCAGTAGAAAGATATGCACCATAAGAATCACCACTTTCAGTAGAAGAAGTTACAGTTGCAGACCAACCACCAGCCTCATTTATAGTTTCGCTATTAGTAAATGCACCAGTAATATAATGAAGTACCAATGCATTAGATCCATTCCAAGTCTTAACAATACCAACAGATCCAGATGTCGCACCAGTAACAGTATCACCAACAGCAAGAGTTCCAGATGCACTACCAACAACCTGAGTTGCAATTGCTTCAGAAGATCTTAGAAGGAAAGTAGTAGACGTTCCTTGTAACCAATTACCAGATGCATCAGTTACTGTAATAGTATCTGCAGCAGAGTTGGATGTTGTAGAAGAAACTACAGTTGCTGCAGCATTTGAAGTAAGTTGTGATATACGAGCACCAATACTAAATGTGTATTGAGTGTTGGTAGGACCAGCAGTAAGGACAAGTTTTGGTTTGATAGTCTGAATTGGATTATCAATTAACCTGTGTATACCACCATTACCTTTACCTTGTGGTGTGTTGTTAAGAGCAACAGTTCCAGATGTTTCAGTAAAGTTTGCACGATATACAGTAAACTTCAAATCTTCATACTGATCAGCAGTCCACGTAGATGCGTTCTGTGATTTGAACAAAACACCAGCATAAGGTTGTGCAGAGATTGTTCTATTACCACTTACATCAACATCACCCATTCTAGAAATCCAGACCTTATATTCATTAGAGTCTGACAGAAGAACAAAACAATATTCAACAGAAGACTTAATGTATACAGGTGCTTTGAATGTAAACTTAGTAGGAACAGCAGCACTTTCTGAAATTTCTACCTGATCAGGTGTTATAGTAGTATCAGAGAAAGGAAGAATTGTCTTTGTAGGATAACCATTTTCCATTGTCCTTATCTGCATCGAGATAGGAATATTATCATCCTTTGTGTTAAAGAAGATTTCAACACCTGAAAGGAATGTACCACCTTCTTCCTCAACAATAAATGATTGAGCAAGAGGGTCATACCAACCAATCTGACGTGTTTCAGTTCTAGTTGTTTCTACAACTCTATCTTCAGAAACAGTATCTCTAACAATTTCAGCATTACGAATTGCCAAAACATTTTCCTGAACAGTTTGTAATGTACCAGTTGCTGCATATGTAGCATCAGCAGATGAATCTACTGCACCAATTGCTTTACTATTTGAATCGGATGTTGTAAATCTAAATGCACGAGTACCTGTTGCCCAACGTGGATTAGCATCGTTCTTAGGAGAAGGAACAAAGAATGTACCTTGTAGGTTACCAACATTATCAGTTAGAAGACGACGATCTTGAACAACTGCTCTAGCACCAGAAGTCTGACCAACTAAAATTTCTCCAACTTGCATATTACCAAAATAATCTGGTGATACAGTTTCAGATATAGCAGTTATATCATGGTTTAGAAGTGCTGTTTGAGAAGCATATGATGTAGGAAGAACTTCTGTACCTTTACCATAAGGATTAGTCTTATATCCATCATCAGGAGCAATAACTTTCAATTGACAACCTGAAGTTTCTCCAAGTACAGTTTCACCAACAACAAATGGAGTCTCATTAGTACGAGCATCAGTTGCAGAGTTCTTAATAAGTTCAATTACTTTAGGAGTAAGGTAATTAGTTACATCAACACCATCAAAGAATGCATACATTCTTGTGCGTGGTTTCAATCTATCAACATTAAAACCAATATTACGAGATCTAATCCAAGGAATAGCACTTCTAGAAAGAACACTATCTCCTAAAGATCTACGCTCAATCTTAGGAACAACCCTAGAACGAATACCCTGACGTGCTTGATTGTTTACAACACGGAATGTACGACGTTCATGTAGATAGAATAGACCTTGACGACGCTGACCATGACCAAGAGAACCTAACTGACGACCAACACCAAATGTACCTGAAGCAGATCTATTTCGAGAAGTTGATTGTAATGTTTCACCAGTCCAGTTAGTCTGCCAAGAACCCCATTGAACAGGTGCAAAACCATTTTGATCAACACCCATATCTTGAGAAACACTTGAGAAGTCACCTTCAATATTTTCAACACGAGCAGGAACACGTTCGATATCAATCCAATCGTCAGATGCAGGTGTTAAGTCAATACGACCAATGAAAGTAAACACGTTAAATGGGTTTACATTTTCTGTCCTAGATGCATATGGTTGAGTAATAAGTGCAACATCTTCATAAGGTAACATCAATACATTACCTTCAGTCTTCACAATATTTGTGGAATCTGTTGCATTATACTGAAGTCCTATGTTTGTTGTGTAATGCTGTGGACGTAGTTGACCCTCTTTAAAGTCAAGAGAACATTTGTAATCTGGATGTAGAATATCACCAGTTGTATGATCTGTAAAATCATCTACAACATAACCATTCTTCAAACGATCAAATCCATTCTCGTCATAAGTCTTGGTGTTTTCTGCTTGAGATTCAAGCATTGAAAGTGAAGTATAGTATTCAACATGAGTAAGTCTTTGCTCAAGATCACCAATATCTTTCATCGTATATCTTCTAATTACTTCTGTAGTAATCAGAATGTCTCTTTCTGGATCAAATACATATGGTTTGTACTCAATATTTGCCAAAAGCATGGCATTTTCAACCCTTGGTGGTGGGATGAGAAAATAACCAGATACACCTTTGCTTATAATTAATCGACCATCATGTGAGAGATATAATTTATCAATTCTTGGAAGATACCATGCATAGTCTGCTCTAAACGAAGAGTTAACCTGCATAATATCAAAGATGGTTGAACCATTAGTACCACCACTAGTATCAAATACCCTAGAAACAAAATCGAAAGTACTACAATTGACATAGTAAGGATCACTTACAGTTCCAGAACCATTTCTCAATTCTTTAACAGCAGGACGGAAGTCGATCTGATCTCTAATATACTTAATAGAACCATCCATCTTGAAGTTAGGAATCTCCTTATAAAGAATACCACTATAAGATTGTGCTGAGAAATAATCACCAGATGCTTCATGGGCGAAGAAGTCAAAAACTACAAGTAACCTTCTTGTAGGTGCTACAGTAGAAGGAAGACGAATTAGTTTTGATACATCATAGAAGTTTGTTTTCTGTCCTGATTCAAGAGAAAACTGATCAGTAATAACTTTACTTCCTGCAAAAATAGAACCCTCAGTATCATCAATAATACCTGTGATAGCATCTCCAGCAGTATTTTCACCAGTAATTGTTTCTCCTGTAATGAATGGAATATCATTAAGACCAACATAATATAGTTTTAAATCTGCGTTAGAGAATGAAATAACTCGACCTCTAGCACCAGAAGTTTTACCAATTATTAATGTGCTTGCAGCAAAGAATACTGATTCAGTAAGAACAACATATGGTGCAGATGCATCATTATCATCATATGATTCATATATTGCATGAATATTATAAACATCATTAACACCAAACGAAATATCTAAATCTTCAACTCTAGTTCCATAAAGAGTACTGTAAGTAAGACCTGTTGGTTGCTGTTCTACATCTATATCAGTTTTAATGACTTTCAATGTCCTCATCTTAGCAGCAGTCTTGATCTTTTTAGCAACAGTATTCTTAGAAACTAATGCTGTAAGAGTTACTGTAGCAATACCAGTAAGACCACTAATTGAGAAAGACTGATTATCAGAACCAAAAGATGTTGATAATACACCAGCATCTACCTGTGCATCAATATCTACATTCTCCCCATCAGTAAATATTGAAGAAGTTCCCTTATCAATAATTGTAAGAATATAATTATCACCAGATAATGCACCAAATGCTTCAGTCTCAGGAAGAGTAAATGTAATAGAACCTGAAGTTACAGTCTTGGATGCAAAGTTTCTAAAGACAAAGAATGATTCATCAGACAAAGACTTCATCGTATCTTCTGGGAGGTCAAAAGAAAGTTCTCCGTTCTGATAATCTTTCTGGAAGATGAACGGACGTAATCTAACTAATTCGCTATATTGACCAGCAGTAACTGTACCAACCTTCAAAGTATTATCAAGTCTTGTAGTTTGATCACTGTAATCGAAGACTGCATCTCCCGCTAAAACTGTAGACTTTCTATTCCCAGAAGTTGTTGCAATAGCAGTAGGATCAACTCTCTTAACACGAAGAGTATTTGTACCTTCCAAATCAGAAAGTGTTGGGGTGACTACATCACCTGGTCTCAAATCCTTTTCAAATCTTGTACGGAAACCAGTAATATCTTCACGACCAACACTAGCAACATCAAAAGTTGCATTACCACCACCACCGCTAATCGTAATGGTTTCGTCAATATCGTAACCAGATCCAGCATTGTTAACCGTCACCCCTGTAACTGCACCTGCTGAGACAGTAATATCAACTGTTAGGCTGCTACCATTACCACCAGTAGTGGCAACACCTGTAGCATTTGAATATCCACTACCACCAACGATAGTATCTACAGTAAGAACATCACCAGTTGTTTCATCAATATTTACTGTAGAAGATTCAATAGGACGAGAATCGTTAAGAATCCAGTTTGCACCAAACCTAACAGCACTAGAACCATCAAGACCAAAGGAAGATCTAACATCACTTAATTGATAAGTATGTGCTGCCTCTAAGGTTCCAGAATCTCTATTATTAACAGACAAAATTTCACCATTGGTGAATTCACCACTTACATGCTCAATATAAATGTAATGTGTATTATTTCCAGTATCTGCAACATAACCTGTTGCACCAGAAGTTTTACCAATAATCTTAGTACCTGCAGTATAAGTTACTGGATTTGAAATATTCAGAACTGTAAACATCTGAACATCAAAGAACCAAAGATCGTAAACACCACCATTAATAGATGGTTCGATTCCAAATGGTGATGTTGCAGCTAAAGCACTGCTAGATTTTTGTAACTGAACTACTCTACATCTACCAATTCTAACAGCACCTGACTTTACAGAAGACGTTGCATTTGGTGCCCAATCATCATAAAGATTTAGAGTCTGATATGCATCACTAACACCATCTCCAGATATTTCTGGCCAACCATGAACATCATAGACTTTTACAAAATTACCAAGATTAAAATTGATAATACCATTTTCACGAGTTTCAAAATCTCTTGGTTTATCCACATCAAGATATCGTGGACTGATAAAGTTAGTTCTATATCCTCTAATATATGCTTTACCAGGAGAAACCTCAATTGCTAATTTAGCGTCATCTGCGGGATTACCTTGATCGGAGTCTTGTCCTTTAACATAAACACCATTATTAAATCCATCATTAAGATGCTCTCGCATCGTAACGTTAAATGTATCAATTACATAATCACCAGACTCTTCATAAGTTCTACGAGCCAGTGATTTTTCTAACTCACTATATTCAGTTCTCTCTACAAAATTTTCTACTCTACTATTGTTAATTCTTAAAAGTTCAATGAAGTCTTTATCCGCTTCATCAGTAATTAATCGTTTTACAAACTGTGTTTGAATTTTAAATCTATGAGCACCTGGTGCAGAATAGTTTGAAGTTCCTGCAGCATTATCATTCAGAGATTCATCATCTTCAGGAGTAACAATAGATTCTAAAATCTCAAGACCTACTCTGTAAGAAGGATTACTACCATATTGATCAAGAATCAAATACTTGTCTGCGACATTTACAAAATGACCTCTAATATAATAAACACCTTCACTAATATATGCAGTAGAACCTACAGCAACAGCGTTAACAGGAAGAAGTTGTGCAAAAGGAGTTCCAATTTCAATCAGAGTAGAACCAAATGTAATTTCTTTATCTGTAATTAACTGCTCATTAATTTGGAATGTTTTTAAACCAGTATCAGATGTAGTATCACCAGAATCGATGTACTTAACATATAATGTAATGTACCCTCTTTCTGATTCTGAGGCAGAAATACTATATAAGACCTTTGCTTTAACACCTGTAGTTAGACCCTCAATAATGGTTCCATTTATTTGAGTTCTATAAGTTTCAACATCACTACCCAAGAAAGATTCTTGAACAAGAACTGCCTGTACATCCAAGTCATAACCTACTTGACCTGGAATAACCATTGCACCATCTTTAAATAGATGAGTACCAACAGACTCTACCTGATTCTGCAGAACACTCTGCATCGTACTGAGTTCTCTTGCCTGAATAGGAAATCCAGGGCGGAACAGCACCCGATAAAAATTCTTTTCTTTATCGAAGTCGTCGTAATACGGTGTTACGTTTAGATTAGTATTTTGTGCCATTAGAGTTAGAACTCGATTACGATTTTAATGTCTTCTACTTGGTCGTTTGCACGACTGATTGCTCTCCTATTATCTATATAAACAACCTGACCGCTATTTGGTTCAATTTCTGCTTTTGCATATCCACTAGTAAATCTCATACCCAAATCATACTCTGTGTTGTTAATAGTTCTTGAAGAAGAATTAGGAACAGCAGGAAAGTTTACGTCTGGTTGACCAGATGCACCTGAAGTTGCTCCACTTATAACGTTAGATCCATCAAACTCATTCTGTGTACCAGTAACTTCAGGGAAGATACCATCAACTGAGTTCTGATAATATTTCAAAACTTTAGTTGTTGCATTCCATGAAATAACTCTTGCACGAGCAGTAACGTTGGTTCCTCCAACAACTCGTGTTTGTGTAATAATCTCGTCAGGAACATAGTTTCCTTGGAAAGTTGGAGAGAAAATAACTGCTTTTGTAGCAGAAACTGTCAAATCTGCAAGAAGTTCTGATGTACCAAACTTGAGTGGATTTGTTACCAATCCAATACGACGATAATCGTTATCAATAGGGAAGTCACCTGCACCCTCATCATATGAGAGTTTAGCATTAATCATTACACGGAAACCACCTAGTTCAATACTGGAATCAAATCCATGTCCATCTGGAGGTGGAATAATAACATCAACTTCTCCACTAGTACCTGTACCAATACCAGTAATAGCAGTAATACTAATTTGACCAAATGTATATCCTGTACCACCAGATGTTACAGTAGCAGAAGTAACCTTACCACCGTCAACAACGATAGAAACACGACCTCCAGTACCATCACCGTTAATAGCAACGTTATCATATGTTCCGTTATTATATCCAGAACCAGCAGCGTTTATAACAACAGTATCAATCTCTCCAGAAACAGCATTAGTCTTTACCGCAGTATTGGTAAAGACTGGCATGTAGTCATTAGAGAAGAATTTAAGGACTGAAGCAACAGGGATGGTGTACATATACTTCCAACGATATCCATCGCCAGTAGTAATAATAGAGGTACTAGTGCCAGTAGGCTCAACTGTAGAAGGTTTACCATTAGGATCAGAGGGTGAGGTACCATTATAAATGCACTTATATACTTGATATTGTGAATTCACAACAAAAAAGTCTGCATCATATAATTTGGTAGCACCAGAGGAAGCAGTTTTAGTTGGAGAATAATTATGACGATACATGTCATAAGTAAAACCCAAACCACCCGTAGTTTCTTCGGGAGAAACCCAATCAATTCTACGAACAACCTGAACCGTATCTGCAGCAAGAACTCTCTTAAGAGAGATCATGTCATCATATGAGTTAGAAAACTCTGAAAATGAATCCACTGCTTGTGGGGGTGCGTTCTCATTATCCCAAGGTTGGGATCTTCCAATAAAAACATAAAGTCTATCTCGATTGACACCAGCTGCAGAATCGCTCTGAGTTGCATCTGGTCCTTCAAGTGCTTTGATGAATTTCCTCGCTGAAAAAATTCTAAATTGATCAGTTAATAGGGCTGCCATGTCCTAGGTACTATTGTCCTCTTGTTTATTTATGCCTATTTGGAACGAACGGTTGATAAATACTCAATGCTCTTAATTCTATACTGTGCTCCGTTATTTCCAGAGACCTTTTCACCACCCATAATTGCATATCCAACAGCACCAGAACCTGTGGTATCTCCACCAGCATTAGTGAATGTAATTGTTGGGTGTAAATTATATGAGTTGTCTATACTCTGCACATAACCATATCCACCATTTGTAATGGTAATTCCTCCAACTTGGTCGCCAGCAACTGTCATAGTAACTGTTCCTGTTGCCTGTATATCACCAATAGATTCAAATGCCACTGTTGGTATTGCGGAATAGTTTGTTCCTGCATTTTGAATTACAACATCAACAATCGTGCTATTCTCAGCAAATTTATATAGATATCCAGCTTCTCCAACATTAACATCACCAGTGTTGAATGCAGTGACATCCTTTAACTGAAGAACTTTATTTGATAAATCCCAAGAAACTACTGTTCCTCTAACACCAGATGTATCTCCAGTAACAATTTCATTAACACTAAAGTTTTGACCATTACCATCCAAAGCATCCAAAGTTATATTAACAAGAGCATTGTGCTCTCTTCCTTCACTAAGTCCACCTGCTATGGCAATATTTGCATATCTAAATGGTACATTAGCATCTTTGACGCTATCACCAACTTGTAATAATGTAGTATTTGTTCCACCTTGCGTTTCTTCAATACCATAAAGAGAACTGTAAATACCACCATCCAAACTAATTTGATTCTCATACTCAGTTGATGTATTAACTAGATCAGGTATACCATCACCAGCACCCTCATTTTCTAGAATATCTTGGAATTCTTTATCCTGAAGAGTTGAAATTGGGTTTGTAAGAGTTATAATTGTAGATCCTAATACAGTAAGAACAACATGTGGAGAATCAAGAGCACCAGATGCACCAGCAACACCAGCATCAAATTGAACTGTAGCTTCTTCACTAGATGGAATACCACCATCAATAAATGCTAATTCGTCAATTTCAAATGTTAATAGTAGTTCTCTAGTGCTGGCATTCCAATCATAAACTTTAGCAACTTTATTACTAGCACTTTCAACTCTACGAATTACTCGATCACCAATATTGAATTTATATGTAGAAATACCACTATCATCATTTTGACCATCATCAAGAATAACCCTCTGGTCATAATTAAAGTTTACACCTCTAGTAATACCAGCAAATTTTTCATCTGTTTTACTAGTATATGAAATAGTTTCATAGTCTAAAATAAATTCACCAGATCCAGGAAAAGCACCAGTATTTGATACATAAATTTCACTAGCAGATGTAGTTACATTTTTAGTAAGACCAGTCAAGTAAATATTTTTAGCATTATTTGCCTGACGAGCTCTAGTCTTACGTTTAAGATTTACCAATCTCGTAAATATTACATTTGGTGGAGTAGTATACCCACTACCTTGATCAGTTACAGTAATACCTGTAATCTGACCCTGATCGATTGTAGCAACTGCTTTTGCACCTATACCTCCACCACCAGATATAAGAATATAAGGTGCTTCTTGATAGAATTCTCCAGGATCTGCAATAGCAATTGAAGTAATCTTTCCAGTAGTATCGATTTTTGCAGATCCTTGAGCGTCCTGACCTCCTCCTCCTTCAAAAACCATGGTGGGAGCACTACTATAACTTCTACCAGAATTTAATAATGTTAAACCTGTAACTGTCTGCACTGTAGATGTTCCAGTAGCACCAGATCCTTCACCACCTAATATTCTTGCCTTTGTAGTATTATAATAATTATCACCATTCTTAGTCATCTTAACATAAGCTATTTGTCCACTATCATTAAGTACAACGTCTCCAGCAGCACCATCAGGAAAATCTGATAGAACTTCTGGAACAGAATTTCCCTCAAATAATGGAGTACCGTAAAATTTACGTCCAATAACATATGGATAAACAGGATTTCCACTGCTATCCTCTGTCATAAAATATGCATATGTACCATTTGGATAGTCTGGAGTTACTGCAAACTTTCCATTAAATTCATCAAGAGTTCCAACACTAGAATCGTAAATATAATCTTGTACCAAATCACCTAAAATATAACCACTTTGAACAGTTCTTAATCCCAAACCACTAGTTTGATATCCAAAAATGTATAACGCATCAGGTGCTGTTGCTGGAACAACAATTTGAATTCTTCTTTGAGTTGCTGCGTTAAATCCAGCAATATATGCAGCATAAGTTACTGTAGAACCATCTAGTGTATATGTAACACCTAATTCATACAAATATGAAGTGGTTCCAATACTATTAGAAGGATGCCATCCACCATCAGTTTCTGAAAATAATAAAAACTCACCATTATTAGAAGCATCATCCTGATTGAAAATAAAAGTTTTTCCTCTACCTAAAGATAAGAAATTAGGTCTAGAACCACCAAATAAAAATTCTCCATTAGAAACTGTTACAGTATAAGTGGTTGTACCAGTCGTATTTACAGCAGGTCTTGCACCAGGAAGTTCTGCAGTAGTTCTTAATCGATGTGAAGATACTTGCCTTACAGCAGTACCACTGGAATTATATCCCCAAGGACCATAAATGGGATATCCATCATAGGACATACCAAGAATTTTAGAGTGTCCATCACTACGACGACTATAATCTAAAGTTCCACCAGATCCATAATAATTTTCAACATAATAATTATTGGTTAGTATCTCATCAGAAGTATCTGTGCTGATAATCATATATCCTTGATCACCAGAAGAACCAGCCATATTTGGATGATTCTTACAATAGTAGTAAATTCTATTCGTTTCATCCGCATTCATTATGAATATAGGAGCATATTCATTTTCATAATCTGCTGCTGGATCCGATGAAGCTCCAGTACTTGTATAATAAAGAGTTCCTGGAGTATCGTTATGTGTACCGTCAGCAGTTGTACTGAATCTAATTGGATGAGTATTATTAGTGGAATCTGATTGATTAAATTTAATCAAATAATTCCTTTTTACTGTAATATTTTCTGGAGCAAAGTAAAATGTTCCTGGTGTAAAAGTACCAAACTTTGCTGCATCTGCACCAAAGTCAATATAATATCCATTAAAAATATATGGATCCTCTGAAATTTTAAATGAAAATCCTGTAGAACCTAAACATAAGTCATTCTTAGAGAAAGAAGACCCAGTAAGTTGTCTCAAATAAATTCTAGTTACAACATTACTACCATCTCTTACTACCTTAGAAATTTCTCCAGAAGCATTACCACCAATTTCATCAATAGTTCTACCTACAGCAAAGGTTCCTAGTGTTTCATCAACATTTGTAACATCTAGAGAAACATTAGCAGTTTCAACCTTTACGTTCCATGTAAATTGTTTAATTTTTCCCCATTCAAAAACACCATTTCCGAGTTTAAATTCATCAAGAGTTTTATTTGAATGATAATATCTTACATTTCCTTCAGTTACAGTATCATAAACACTATTACTTTTAACATAATCATATTTTACTGAATCGATGGCAAAGTTAGTTGGTGCATTTCCTGTACTTCCCCATTCTGGTGTATGTAAAAGACCACCATTAGCAAAAATACCGAGTACTTTATTATCTTGTTCTGTTCTAACAGTAGGATGAGGTACATCTTTACCTCCTCTATAGATAAATGTTTGATCAAAACTTCTATCAATTAATGGTCCACCACCAGGTGCTGCTTCTTCTTGAATATAAGTGGGTTTAGGGTGATTATCAGATTGTATACGAAGTCTATCTGTATCTGCACTAAAAGTTCCTGAAATTAAAGAGTTTGGATGATCTTGCCAAATTCTATTAACATCAAAAGAATTTATAACATTTGGTGTTTCTTGTTCTGGGAAAAACTGTAATCTTAGAGGATCATAACCTTGACCTCTTTCGAGAACTCTTACATGAATAATTTGTCCAGAATCAGAATCAATAATAGGATACAGTAATGCTTCCTGATCTGGAGTGCCACAACCAGATATAGTTAATCGTGGTGGATTTGCTGAGTCATATCCCGATCCACCGTCTAATACTCGTATTGCACGTACACCAAAATTCTCATCAAAAATTGGTTTGATGGAGGCACCTGTACCTGGAACAGTTCTAGTCATTTATATCAGTTTAATATATTGATAGTGCCGTTCATAAGAGAATGAACAGTGCATTGATAATAAAGAACGTTTGGACAATTCATAGGAACAGTCCAATAAAGGATACTTGTTCCACTACCAGATTGACCCTCTGTAAATGGAGTACCACTCAATCCTTGAGTACTTTGAATTCTAAATGGGTGGTTAGTACCATTTGCACCATTATCAAATGCGTATGTCATACCTCGCATAACATACAATGTTGGATCTTCCGTAGCTGCAGCAAATCCAGGACCGTCAAATGTGAAGTGATTAGCACCACTAGC
>VTLG01011761.1_pt1 | contig 14358 bp, 16 predicted proteins | sample 4694571 | NCBI WGS metagenome assembly VTLG01 (sample SAMN12604809, study PRJNA352737) | marine metagenome | biome: ENVO:00000447; feature: ENVO:00000209|ENVO:00000569|ENVO:01000036; material: ENVO:00002151; isolation source: viral sequences binned using virsorter ...
CATTAAAGAGTGTCCATAACACAAAAGCACCAGTAATCCAAGATTTACCAACACCTCTAAAGGCTTGGATCTGTAGTCTTTTTGGTCCATGTTGAAGATAGTCAGCGATGGAATACTGTGCTCTTGTTGGTGATGGAAGGTCGAGTTGTTCCCACAGAGCTTGTAGGAATATTTTAAAGTCTTGTTGTAATAGGGCTAAAGGGTTACTCATACGAGTTTATTTTTTTTCTTGTTCTTTTGATACTCCATATCATCATCAGGTAACGGACTAGTATTTTCAGTTACCTTTTTAGGTGATGTAGAGCTAGTATCATCTTTCCAATTTACTCTTGTACTAAGAGCTTTTTCTTGAGGACCACCTGGCTTGACAGGATCAGTATTCCTTATTTGTTCTGAATAAGCTGTTCTCATTTCAGGAGATGTACCAAAAACTTTTTTACCTAAATCACTTAAAGTCTGTAATGAACTAGCCGCAGAACCAACGGTAGCTGCTTTTTGACTAAAAGTTCTATCTCCAAATTTTTTATCTGCACCGAACCTTTTATTGTACTCCTCTTCTGTCATTGAAAATGGCATTAAATTCCTCCATAGGGGTTTATAAGTAATGATTGTAGTGTTTTTCTAGCACCTTCTAATACTATAGCAGTACCACCAGCTCCAATCATAAGTAATTGATTTGCTCGTTTTTTCCAATCCACACCTTCTCTTAGTTGTCCTAAAGAAGGTTTTCTATAACTTCCGTCTGGATTTAAGATTTGATCAAAGTCTTTATTTTTTGTTTTATCTCTATTGATACCTTGTTGTACTGTAGGATCTCTTTTAATTAGTAAAGGATTACCTTTAGTATCTAGTTCACCAGTATCAATGTAATCACCAGATTTTTCTAATTGCTGACCAGGAGTTTTAGTTTTCTTTTTATTAAGATTTTTTTTAGTTGATTTATCCCTATAGGCTGGATCTTCGGGATTAGGTTGTCTTTCCATTTATCTTTTTTTTATGTTTAAGTCATTTAGAGTTTTATTGATAGTAGAAGTATATATATTAAGTAGATGTCTTGTAGTATCTTTATGTATACCTTTTATTTGTAGAATAAATCTATCTTCAAATAAATCTGCATCTATATCTAAATCTTCTGCAGCTTTTATCATCTCAAATATACCATTAGTTAAAGCTATTGAGTATCCAGATACATTAGAATGATAATCTCCGTCTCTATGGAAAAATTTCTCAACTTCATCCATACCATTTCGATACATAATCTCTGCTGCTTCCCAGTAAGGTTCATGTATACTTTCGCTAGGAAAATGTTTAGGCATAATAGTCTTTACAAAATCTTCCTTTAAATCTCTAGTAGAACCCTTTAGTTTTATTAGAGTATATAAAGGTAAGTCCTTATCAGATAAAGATCTGTTTCCAGGTATTGTAATGTCTTCACCTAATAAATTTTTCATTTTTCTAGTATCTTTAGCTTGAATATACATGTTGGATAATCTATTACCACCAGTTGTATATTTCAAAAATATATTATGTAAAGCTTCTTTATGACCTTTTTCAAAAGTCTTTTTCTTTTTAGCATGTTCCAAAGCCCTACGTAATCTACGAGCAGTTCTTTTAGTAAATCTACCAGATTGTTTTAATTCTTCTATAGTTTTATTTATAGCTTCTCTTTCTGGTATAGTATGGTATTCATTCAATCTCTTAAGTGCTTTTCTTAGTTCTGTATCTCCTTCAACTTGTTCTCTAAGATATTCGTAAACATCATCAACAGTTAATCTTCTAACAGTATTATCTTTTGTAGCTACTTGACTTAATTCAGTATTAACTAATTTAGCTATAGAATATAGACCCAATTCTCTTCTATTTCCAGTAGGAGTTTTATGAACTACATCTTCTAAATGAATAAATCCAGCAAGTTTTCTCATAGCTGAACTAGTCTGTTTACCAGTCCATCTACCTTTCTCTTGCTCTGAAATCATGTATTCTCTTAATCTGTTATTAGTTCTTTCTCTACCTTCATAACCTCTGATAAATTTATTTAGAGCAATCTTACGGCTATCTGGTAAATGTCTAATAGTGAAAAAAGGATCTTCTCCATCTATTAAATCTTCTAATGAATTCCTTAACTTTTTACTACCTTCTTTATAGTGTGTATAATCAACAATCCCTTGATGTAATCCTTGAGATTTTTCAAAATTAAAATTTGCTTCTGCAAGCTCTTCTAAAGCCATTAGAACTTCTGTATTATCTCCAGTTTCTAAGTATTTTCTTTGTGCAGTGAGGACTCGTTTTCTTAATGGACTTAATTGGGATCTTTCTCTTTTTGTTATAGTTTTATTAACTTCATCTACTGATTTACCTTTATATTTAAGACGAAGTTTACTAAGTGAAGAGAAAGCTCCACCTAATGTCCCACCAACTACAGCACCAGTAGCTACATCACCTGCAGATGGTAATTTACGTTCATTCCATCCAGTTTCGATATATTCGCCTAGAACACCTGTACCAATACCTCCAGCAACACCTCTATGTATAGTATCAGATTTACCTAATATACGATTTGCTATCTTTGCTCGATTCGGATTCATATGTTTGGCAAATCTTAAACTAGTACCTGGGATCACACCAAAAGCACCAGAAGTAATTAGTTCTCCATAGTTAATATCTTCTTCTCCTCGAAGTTTCTGAGCAGCATAGTTAGAGACAACACCTCCACCAAAGTTAATAACCCCATAAGCTAATCTAGAACCAGGAATAGGAGAGACTAATAAAGGTGCTGTGACTTTATCTAGAAGTATTCCAGAACCTACTTCAGTACTTAGACCTGCTGCTTCTCCTCCTACTTGCTTCAGTAGCTCTTCACGTAGTTCTTCTTTTTCCATAACTAATCATACATTTCTTGTTCAAGTGAAGTCATGATAATCCTTTTCTGCTCTTCTTTAGTAGGTGCTTTTACTTTAGGAGCAATAACATTACCCCATCTATCTTTCCATGTAGTATTAGCACCTACCCATCTTGTTCTACCTTTCTGTTTCTCTACTTCGGATACTTCAGCTGGGAACCCTGAATCTACTTTATTATTATTATCCTCCACTATCTGTTCAATCTGAGATGCTTTATTTATATCTTTAGGATTTGTTAATTGATTTTTTATTATTTTAAGATTTTCTTTATCTTGTTTAATGACTTCTTTAGCTGTTTGTCTATCACTTGTTATTCGATTTTCAAAAGATGAAGTCTCTGATTCTGCATCTAATCCTGTACCAAATCCTTCAGTCATTAATTTAGCTTGGTTTTGAGCTATCCTCTCTAGAACTTCTTTAGATTGTTTCTTGGAAGGTTCCTTGTTTAGTTTTGTACTTTGTCTAATTCTAAGTGCAGCTTGCCAAACTCTAGGATCTATTATACCTAATGAACCTGGGTTTTCTACAATACTTCTAACTCCACTCATAGTATAAAGACCTTTAGCTATGGAGTCTCCCATAGGATTTCTTATAGTTAATCCTGATTGACGCTTACCATTTACATAATAAACTCTCCTACCTCTCCAAAGACCAATACCATCTCCATTAGGAGGTATCCAAGTACTTATCTTTCTATTTTCTGCATCTCTTAGATTAGTAACCTTTTGAGGTCTTGTTGTCATTTCCTTTTAGCCCCTCCTCTGGCTCTATTTTTCTTTGGTATCTCTAGTTTTAGTCTATTACCCTTATGGGAAACATCCTTACCACCTTTACCCATAATACCTAGTTCTCTACGCTTACGTGAGAGTATCTTACGGTATTTACGTTTAGCAGCGGTACTATTAATCTTCTTTTGTTTTTTCTTCTGCTTCTCGTAAGACTTTCGACCTTTAGCAGATTGATAATATCTGGAAGTCTTACCAGGGTTCTTAGCCCGTCTTGGAGCCATATAACCTCCGTTGTACTAGTTCAGGGTCAACTTTAGGGAGGATTCTTGTGAGCTTATCCATAGGACTGCCCTCATAAGCAACACCTGTTATGTCATTAGTCTTAAGCCAATCACAGGCTGCTTTTAAGTCTTGAGTAGTAGCCTCGCCACTACGAACCCTCTTAAGGAATTCGTTAGTGACAAGGTTATGTAACTCATCAAACTTCTCTTCTTTTGCTTTAGCCATAGTTATGCTGGTAACGGTCCTTTACCGTTGTACTTACTTTTCTTATTTTTCCTTTTAGACCAACCTCTTCTAAGTAGTTCTTCGTTATCTGCTTCTCCATAGCTATCATCATTCTCTTTATTGATAGGGAGAAGTATTGTATTAGGAGTAATAACTGACATTATACTTTAGTATTTGGTAAAGGTCCATACTTATCTCTTTCTAGATCTGGTCTTTTATAACGAGGCCAGAAAAGTACTGTATTTGTTGCCATAATTAATAATTCAAAGCTTCTTTTAAACCCTCGTTTCTTCTTTTATTATAATCTCTTAGAGATTCATCTGGATATCTAGGAGGTACAGAACCATCACCAGGATTTTTATACACTTTTTTCTTCTTTGGTGGTGCAGGCATCCATGCTACATCTGTAGTCTTTTTTTTATTTGCAGGGGAGTTTGATGCTCCATTAATTCCAGCTACCATTAGTTTAATAGTTTAGATTTAACAATTTCCAATGCCTGATCATCTAGTTTGTTATCAGTTCTTTTTACGTAAGCTTCCAGTAGATCTACTACTAGCTTCTTAACTGAATCTGACTTCAAGAAGGCGAAAAGGATGGGCTTGATAATTAGGATCATTGTATTAGGGGTTAGGGTTTACTCGGACTCTTCAGAAGATTCTTCTGTTTTTGAAGCTGCTTCTTTTTCTATAATGATAGAAGTCTTAACTTCAGGTGTTAGGTCATTCTGACCATCTAAATTTGGTTTATTTAGATTATATTTATTTGTAAATGAACTCATTTTACAAGTTTCTTTAGGTTTACTCCATGGCTTATACCATGGTGGTGGTGGGGTTTTACATTTTAATATTTTAGCTTTAGCTTTTTCCCAAGTTTTAATAGGTATAACATCACTACACATATGACCAATATCAGAATTAGGAAGTAGCATGAATCCTTTCTGTTGCAATTCTGCACACTTTAAGACTCTAACTAACTCATAATCCAATCTCATCTTCTCTTCTTGTCTAGCTGCTATACTACGACACCTATTTAAACCTTCACGGTCTAAAGGTATCATAAAGTTAATTTGACCTCCCCAGTTCTCTGCTAGAGTATAACTAGAAGGACTCATTCCATCTTCATCTATATCCCATGGTTTAGTATGATTTCCCATATAGAATGGAGAGAATGTCATTGTAGCTCCATTACAGCTGATATTAGGTCCATAGTGCTGTCTAGATGGTGCTCCATTATTCTGGAATTGCACCGCCTGATTAGTTACATTACCTGTCGCAGCTGCAACTGGATTAGCTACATTATCTGTTTCAGCTCTTACTGGAGCTACTGAGAGAAGACTGACAAGGATACCGTAGTAGAAGTAGTGTCGATTTCTCTTTCTATTTCTGTTACTGATAGTACCTGACTTGCTGCTCTTGTTACCACTTCTAGCTCGAAAGGATCTCCAGCTGTGTGTAAAGTGAATATTGAATCTGAATCGGCTATACCTCCTGATGAGGCTGATGTATGGGTTATGTTTTCCCCAGTCCATTTGTTTAATGCAGACCCATAGGTTGTCGTAGTTATTTCTTCTACGATCTCTTGAGTTGTTGTTGTTGTACTGTTCATCGACCCCTGCGTGAAATTGGGGGTGACTAATTCTGCTCTCGCTACCGTGGGTGATGCCAGTAGGAAGAGTAAAAACCATTTCTTCATTCTTCCTTTTTCTTAGCCATAGGACATTCAACGGGTTTATTACCGTTATTTTTATTACCAGTGGTCAAGCCAAAAGTGGCAAGTGCTCCCGTGAACACACTGGCAACGAACGTGATATCCGAGTTCCCAGCTTTCTTAATCATTGGTAATTCTACATAGTTCATGGTTATGATAAAGCCTGACCAAACTACAACGCCAAGTCTGACAAATGTACCAAGAACCTCTATTTGGTGTTCTTTATCCTCTGCTACTTCTTTAAGTTTTCCGAGGATTCCTTTTTTTTCTTCTTGTTTTCCTTCCATTTATCAATCTTACCTTGTAGGAATTTCTGTAATTTCTTCTTTATCTGATCAAAGAGAGGTGTAGCTAGGGTGGTAGTTGCTACAGCTGCTACAGCTGCATAGGTAGCAGTTGCTACTACTTCAGCAGTTGGTAAAGGCATCTGTATATCTAATACAGGTAATTGTACGCTAGGAGCAGTTGGTGCTTCTTCTGTAGCTTCTGCCTCTACCCCTTCAGGAGCCTCCAGATCACTCGGAGGGATCACCATAGGGGTATAGCCTGGAATTCGAGCTGTAGGTGGTTTAAACTCGATTTCCATATGAGGTAGAGGTTTAGGAGAAGTAGGAACTTTTATCTTAACTCCAAGGTTTGCCGACACCTGTTGTTGGGGTTTTTTGTTCGTTTACACCGTTCTCTACTGCTGTTTCAATAGCAGCTACAGTACCAGCTTTATCTGCATCTAGTTTTGCCTTAACCCAACCAAGTACTTGTGATTCAGTAAGGTCAGCATAAGGTACAAGTGTATCAGGTTTAGGAAGATTTACTTCACCAGTCGCTCTGAATTTGTAGGTACCATCTTCACCATTAACACGGTAGATAACTTTATTTACATACCCATCAGATAGTTCTCTTTGAAGGGTGTTGACTTGCCAAGTTTTTGTTGCCATTATTTTAATAAATTTAATTTAACTAGGCTTGCTAGGCCATGTAACTGAACTTTGAATTAACTCATAAATTTCATCTAATTTAGGATCAGCACTAGAAGGTAAATCTCTTAGTGCTTGTCTATAAGTAGACCATTCTGTTTTCTTGTCAGAAGATAAACCATTATCATCTAAACGAGTCCAGTCAGATTCATTGAGTAGAGTATTTCGTTGATCTCTCAAAAGCTTCATAGGTTCGGCATTATTTAATCTTGTTAGTTCAGTTTGAATCTCTGCTTTAGTTGGAGCAGAGGTGCTATTTGAATCAGGCCATTCTAAAGAATCATATGAATCAATAAGCTCCCAATCTCCATAGATAGTATATGAAGCATTAGGTCTCAAACTTTTTAATGCCGTAATAATAGTATTTTCCATTAGTTATCGTACTCCGTTGCCCATAGTTCACCACCATTGTTAGGTAGTTTTGTATATCCTATTATCAAACTTCTATTGTTTGATGGGTTGTATCTTTGAACTTTATAAGTTGTACTTGAGGTTGTATTAGGATGATCTATAACACAAAAAGTATAGGTATCTGTTCTCTGAAGAGAGTGTCTTGAAAGCCACCAGTTACTACTTGCATCTCCATCGTCAATTTGAGTACTACCTCTTAATAGTCTTAATCTAGCATAAGTTGTATCACTATTTGTATCAGTATCTCCCGTTATTGCTAGATGGCAGACTAAATGTATACGACTTGAAGAACTAGCAGGAGAAATAGTTACACTCATTCCTGCTAGATCAGTCCAGCTATTACTTCCTTGAGTTGATACAGTTGAAGTTAAGGCACCAAGAACAGGCTTACTTAAAACTTTACCACCAGTAGGTGCAGTTGCTATATTAGTACCATCTGCGAAATAAATTGTCATTAGACCACCTCCTGTAGTGCCATTTTGTACTTCTTACCATTACGATTATTTAACATATAAATTGTATCTTCTCCTTCTTGTAAAGTCCAATCTCCCCACGTACCGTCAACAGAGTTTGAATGACCTTTGTTAGAGAAATGAGCATCGTTGACATATAAGTTTGCCCAACGATACGAACTTGATCCTAAATTATAAGTATTATTTGCTTGAGGTTTAATTTCCCTTGCTGTAAGCGTGGCAGTAATTGTATCAGCAGTATCTGATCTTACAAACTGACTGGAATCAATACTATCTAGGGTCGCTGCATTACCACCGTTAGCAGATGTTATATATCCTGCTCCGTTTGTAAGCTGGTTATTATTAGTTATATAGTTAGCGTTTGTTGCTCCTGTATAACCAAGATCACCAAGAGTTAGGTTCCTAGTAGCAACAGTTCCATTGCAATCAGTAACATGACCTGAGCCATCTGTTGTGACATTTATATCAATATCATCAATAACTGTAGCTCCACTTAAATGTCCAGTATCAATACTGAAGTCATCGCCTGGATGTGTTGGGTGTGAATAGTTATTAGCTGAGGATGCAATTCCATCAAGTTTATTATGATGAGCAGTTGACATAACTCCAGCAGCTGAACCAGTAGCTTCACTGATCGTTGCGTTATTCCCTGTACTACTTGTAATAGTAACCGAGCCTGTAGCAGTTGTAGTTGCTAGGTTTGTAGTCGTATTAACTGAATTTGTTGATGCTGCTGTTATTCTACCTTGAGCATCAATTGTAAGTGCGGGGATAGCTGTAGCTGATCCATAACTTCCAGCTGTTACTGAGGTATTAGCAAGCTTTGCAGCAGTAACTGCGTCATCAGCAATCTTAGCTGTTGTAACTCCATCAGTTTGAAGGTTTATAGCTGCAACTGTACCGTGAGCTATTTTTCCTCCAGTTACTGAATCATCAGCTAAATGTGCTGTATCAATACTACCGTCTACATACTGATCACTGTCAATTGAATTAGCTGCTAGTGTTGCAGTTAAAGTACCTGATATAGTAGCTCCCGCAGCAGTAGTCTGAATTTTCAGAGAGTTATCGTAATAGAGGTTTACGGAGCCACCACCATTAGCCAATATATAATTTGCAGCACCAGCTTCACTAGTTATAAAGACATCACCACCTTGTAACCACAAATCAGCAGTACCAGCTTTAAGGATGGTTTCGTGGTTATTAACTGCATCTATAAAGTTATAGGTTCCCGAATGATAGATTTGTAGATCTGATCCAGTTCCTACTTTAAGGGTTTCATTATCATAAAGATATATATCGTCAGCCCAAAGAGCACCAGTTACACTTACACCATGTGCTGTGGTTTCAAACCGTTTTACGTTATCATAATAGAGTTCATTTGCCCCATCAGGAGTAAATACAGCTAATGTTTCAGCATGAGCCTTCGCTAAAACAATATTTGCACTATTTCTTAAATTTAAAACACCAGTAGTATTTTCTAAATGTGTGTTCGACCCATCATGATAAATTTGGAAATCATTTCCATCACCTACAAACAATGATTTAGAATCTGTAAGCTTTAGTTGGTCATTTATTAAAACTCCCCAACTTTGGGTTTGTAGTTTTACTACGTTGTCGTAATAGATTGATACTTCTGCATCTTTAACGAAATTCCCATATATTTCACTTCCATCTGATGCTTGAAGTGAAATCGTTCCGTTACTTCTTAAATCTAAATCACCTGTAGCGTTATAAATAACAGAATCCGTTCCATTATGGAATAATTGTAGATCCTGAGAAGCTCCTAGTTGTAGCTGCGCTGAATCGTTTGGTATTTGTATATTACCCGCAGCCGTAATTCTTAATTTTTCTGAAAAACCTACATTTCGTGTAGCAAATACTAAATCAGCTTTATGATTACCAGTCTCTACTGCGCTAATTCTTGCCGTTCCAACTTTACTTCCACCTGAATCAGCACCAGCGTTAAAATATATTCCCGCAAAAGAACCTTCATTACCTTGTGTATTGTTATCTATTACTAATTCATGGTCATAAGCAGAATAAGCTTTAGTACCCCAACTTGTAGGGTATGTAGTACTGTCATCTACTTGCATATTCATTCGACCATAGATATTTGCTCCAGTCGAAGTCGTTTCTAGTTTCTCAGTACCGTCGAAATAGAGTTCTGCGGCTCCATCATTACTAGCTTTAATACGTACTTCACCTGAAGTGTAATCTTGTACAAGAAACTCTGCTTCTGGTCTTATATAAAAATTTCCCGTTCCAGATGCGTCAATATAACTATGGCTACCATTATGATATATGTTTAAATCCGATCCAGCACCAAACTTAGCTTTTACACTATCGTTATATAAGTTATCTCCAGTAAATGTATTACCAGTAACGGATGCAAAGTTACCACTAGCTGTCACACCACCTTGCCAAGTTGAACCATTATAAACCTTTAGTTCATTAGCAGATGTATTGAAATATAAATCACCAGCAGCTAGAGAGTTACTACCACCATCTGTACTAGGAGCAGAACTTGCTATCTGATAAAGATCAGCAAAGTTATTAACATCAGATATATTACTTGCAACTGTAGTTACATTAGAATTATTACCAGCAACTGTAGTTACGTTTGCTTGTATACCTGCAACTGTAGTAACATTACTTGAAATACCAGCAACTGTATTTATATTCGATGCATTAGATACAGCTGAATTTATATTTGAAGCATTTGAAACTGCTGAGTTAATGTTTGAGGCATTAGATACAGCACTATTTATATTACTTGCATTACCAGCTACAGAAGTAACGTTAGATGCTATACCAGCTACAGTTGTGATATTACTAGATATGTCAGCCAGTGTATCCATATCAGATACAATTGCTGTAGTACCTAAAGTATTCAAATCAGACACAGCATCAGCTGTACCTAGTCTTCCTATCTCTGTTGCTTTACCAGCTACTGCTCCAATATCAGTAGCATCTGCAGCTACAGCATTAATGTTTGAAGCATTACCTGCTACAGAATTAACATTGCTTATAGATCCAGCTACGGTATTAACATTAGAAATACTTCCAGCAACTGTTGTTACTTCAGTAGCTTTCGTAGTTAATCTATGGAATGTATAGGTATTAAGAGTAGTAGTTGTTTCTACTAATAGACCATATCCAGCTGAATAGGTAGTGCTATTAGCAGCTCCATTAATAGTAACAGTAGAGTTTCCTACAGTACCATTTGAAATAGTAATAACTCCACTTCCACTAGAAGTATGGTTTGATGCTAATTCTCCAATACTAACAATAGTACCTGTACCATTATTAACATCAGGGTTAGCATTAGGGAAGCTAGTCTCATTTGCTATTGGTACGAAACCACCAACATCATCAACAAGATCAATAATCCTGTCATTGATAGCTGCTGTTGTAGCAATAGTTGTATCATTGTCGGGGAATGACTGACCATCTTTAATTGTATCACCAGAACTTATATTAAAGTATCTAGCATCAGACGCTGATGTAGTAAAGAATGATGTATCATTTGCACTAGCAGCTGCTTGTTCACTATTAGTAACAACTGTTGCTGCATTTAACTTATCTGAAGTTATCGAACCTGCTGCATAATGCTCATTATCTAAAGCACCTGCTGCTATATGCTCAGAATTAACTGCATCATCTACTATATTATCACCATTTATTATATTATTAGCTAGATGTACATGATCAATAGATGCATTTACATAGTGTTCAGAATTAACAGCATTATCTGCTAGTTTCGTACTATCTATGATATCAGCTTCTAAGTGTACTCTATCTACTGATCCGTCTACATATTGATCACTGTCTACTGAGTTTGCAGACATATGTTCTAAGTCAACTGCACCTGCTGCTATATGTTCTGAGTTTATAACATCATCACCTATTTTAGCTGCTGTCACAGCGTCAGCACCAAGAGCTGTAGTATCTACAGAACCTGCTGCATAGTGTTCAGCGTCAATAGAATCAGCTGCTAAGTGTTCAGAATTTATAGCGTCGTCAGCTACCTTAGCCCCAGTAATTGCATCTGCAGCTATTTTAGCTGTAGTTACATTTAAGTCTGCTATGTGAGCTGTATCAATACTACCATCAACATAATGTTCAGAATCTATTTGGTTATCAGCTATCTTAGCATTTGTTATTTGATCATTCGCTATATCTGCAGTAACAATTGATCCAGCAGTTATTGCTGTAACACCTGAATTACTAATAGTAACATCACCACTAACTGTTGTAGCGGTAACAACATTACTAGAGTTACCTAATAATACTTTACCACTAGCTGCTCCAGCTAGTTTTGTATGAGCTATTGCTGCTGATCCAGATACATCAGCATCTACTATTGTACCATCGACTATATTAGAACTTGCTACAGTTATATCTGTAGGTAATGCACCACTACCTAATTTAGCTAGAGTAACAGCATTATCAGCTATCTTAGCTGTCGTTACGTTAGCATCAGCTATCTTAGCTGTAGTAACATTAGAATTTAAAATCTTTGCTGTAATAATAGCATTATTTGCTATCTTAGCTGTAGTTACGTTAGCATCAGCTATCTTATCTGTAGTTACTCCAGAGTCAGCTAAATCAGATGTACCAATAGTACCTGTTGCTAACTTAGCACCAGTCACTGAGTTATCTGCTAGGTGAGCTGTGTCTATAGATCCATCTACATAATGTTCTGAATCAATAGAGTTATCTGCTATCTTAGTACTATTAATTGCATCATTAGCTATCTTTGCTCTTGTAACATTTAAGTCTGCTATATGTGCAGTGTCTATACTACCATCTACATAGTGCTCAGAATCTATCTGATCATCTGCTATTAGAGCATTGGTTATATTATCAGCTTTTATCTTAGCTGTAGTTATAGCATCATCTCTAACTTGCGTTGTATTAATTGTAGTACTTTGCTCTTCCTGTAATGCTCTTAATATTTGTGTCTGGTTAGCATTCAGATCTGCAGCTTTAATAGCACTACCAGCCGCATAAGTAGCTTTAGCAGTATCTACATTTGTATCTCTTCTGATTCTAACTTTTAGTCCATTCTTAGGTGAACCATCAGATTCACATACATTTGTATTTGTAGTACCTGTAGTATTATCAAATGTAACTGTTCTTGTACCTGTAGTAGCATAACTTGGTACTGTGTAGTTATTAACTAATACACCGTCTACTTCTACTACTACTTCTCCTACAACGTAGGTTGGGAATGAATAATCAAATGTTTTATCTGACCCATCCCCTGTGTATTCATGAAAGGTTGTTGTCGCCATGTTTATTTATAAGGTAGATTGAGAATGGGTTGGATGTCATTGGTTTCTCTTTTCTTAAGAATTCTAATTCGTTTTTTATTTTTAGCCTCACGTTCTAGTTTCTCTATACGAGGATCATTCATTATCTTAGCCCATCCTCTTTTTCTAGATTCTTGAACTAAGGAATCTATCATTCTTACATGATAATAGTCTTCAGGTTGATAGTCACCACGTTTACCAGAAGCTATATCTTTTTGCATTATTTGCAGAGATTCTAAAATCTTAGGATCTTCTGCTAATCTAGTAAGTTTTACTTCTAAATTAGTTTCACCTATAGCTCTTGCAAACATAGATCTTATTCTAGGACTATCAGATAAATCTGTACCAGTTGGTGAGAAATAAGTAGCTATACTACTATCATATCCTGAGTCAAACCATAGTCTTCTACCAGGACTTTCCTCAAGGTTAAATGCTATTGGACTAAACATATTCCATGCTCTAGTCATGAAATCATAGTCTCTAATTGGCTTACCATTTAATAAGTCGTATTTAGTAGGTAAATCATCTCCAGGTAAATATTCTGATATTAAGTTTCTATTACGTAAAGCATCACCTATACCAGAACTTAGTTCTTTCATATGTGGATTTAATAGCTTACCTAACTCATTCCTTAATCCAGCCATAGGTATTTGGTTATTCAATAGACCTGCCATTATTCTAGCTTGCTGTCCAGGTTTACCAGCTACCATATCAACTAATTGAGTCATACCAGCAAAATAAGATTTACTTGTAATAGATTGAGCTACTACCAAGGATACTTTTTGTAATTGATCTTCTGTCCACTCATCACCCATTAATAAACTATAATCTCCTATATCAGATATAGTAGAGAATATCATATTAAATGGTTCAATAGCATCATAACCAATTGTTACTTCTCCTACTTTCCAAGTTCTAGGTTTATAACCAGCATCTATCCATGCTTGCCTTTTCTGTCTATCAATCGGACCATTACCTGTTAGATTTCCAGACATCCAAGCATGTGATGTCATCATAACTATAGAACTACCCATAGCTAATCTACCAGTCTGTAATGCCTTAGCATTAGCTAGTTCTTCAGCTGAGTTAATACCATATTGGATAACATTCTCTAAATTGTCTGGTGTAGCAAATGCTATATCATTAAATTCTTTAACTAAGAAGTTGAATCCAGGTGTATGTTTAGCAGTTAATGCTAGACCATTAACACCAGTCCTAGCAAATAGGAAGAAAGGTTTAGCCCAAGGATGAGCAGTAAATACATCATTCAATCCTTTAGAGAATCCAGTTAAGTCTTGTGTTAAAGTTACTTCTTTACTAGCAAACTTAGCTGCAGCATCTG
>VTLG01012499.1_pt1 | contig 14357 bp, 15 predicted proteins | sample 4694571 | NCBI WGS metagenome assembly VTLG01 (sample SAMN12604809, study PRJNA352737) | marine metagenome | biome: ENVO:00000447; feature: ENVO:00000209|ENVO:00000569|ENVO:01000036; material: ENVO:00002151; isolation source: viral sequences binned using virsorter ...
TGTGTTAACTTGTTATATTTATATAGTGTATACTAGGTATATAACCGCCCCCAGGGGGACTAATATTATTATACACCCTAATAACGGTTTTGTCAATAATTATTTTTATTATTTTTTTCTTGACAATTTGTTAACTAGATGGTATAATAGGGGTATATGAGTTTTTTACAAACAACAAATAATAAAAACAAAAGAAAATTAACAGAAAAGCAAGAGAAGTTTTTGTCAGCTCTTGCTGGCGAAGCCAATGGAGATGCACGAAAAGCCTTAACGGTAGCAGGATATGAACAAACATCATACTATGCTGTTCTAGACTCCCTAAAAGAAGAGGTAGTAGATGTTGCAAATAGCATACTTGCTCACAGTGCTCCCAAAGCGGCGGCTAAACTAGTAGATGTTCTTGAGAGTGACGCTCCCATACCACAAGTCGGTGCTAAGTTACAAGCCGCCCAAACTTTATTAGATAGAGTTGGCATCAGTAAAAGAGAAAGAGTTGACGTTAACCATAGTGTTACAGGTGGTATTTTTTTATTACCAGACAAAGAAGACATAAAAATTATAGATGGAGAAGTAGAAGACAATGGCACTGAAACGTAGAACAACTTCAACAATACCATTTGGTTATAAAGAATCAGAAGAAGTCCAAGGATTTCTAGAACCTATCCCTGAACAACTCGAAGCGTTAGAAGAAGTTAAAGGTTACATACTAAACGGCTCTCTATCTCTTCGAGGGGCTGCAGAACAACTACAATATAAAACAGGTAGAGGTATGTCAGCAGTAGGATTAAAGAAGATTGTAGACAAAGAACGAAACAAGAACGGATTATTAGCAAAGCATGGAAGAACCGCCTAAGAAAAAAAGAGGTAGACCAAAGGGTTCTAGTAGTCCAAGGCATCTAACTCGAGAGCATCAAGCACGATTACAAGCAGCTCGTGAGTTGAAAGCTAAAAAGAAAAAGATAGAAAAGCTAGAAGTAAAGCTATCACAAGAGCGTGGTAAGTTAAAAAACAAAAAAGAAGCTTTAACTTCGCCTGTTCTTACAGATACTACAAAAGAAAACTTACCTACAAAGGTAAAAGAGTTTATAGATGAGAACAAAGAGTCTATTGTTTTTAAACCAAACACTGGACCACAAACAGATTTCTTAGCTGCACCAGAGCAAGATGTGTTATATGGTGGAGCTGCAGGTGGTGGTAAGTCATATGCAATGCTAGTTGACCCACTACGGTTTATGCACAGACCAAGCCACAGAGCTTTATTACTTAGAAGGTCTATGCCAGAACTACGAGAGCTTATAGATAAATCAAGAGAACTTTATCCAAAAGCTTTTACTGGGGCAAAGTTTAGAGAAGTAGAAAAGATTTGGAGATTTCCAAGCGGAGCTATGCTTGAGTTTGGATACCTAGACAGAGATGCTGATGTATATAGGTATCAAGGACAAGCTTATAGCTGGATTGGAATAGACGAGCTAACTCAGTATCCGACTGAGTTTCCACTTCAGTACTTGCAATCACGATTGAGAACAACTGACCCAGAGATTAGAACTTATATTCGGTGTACTGCAAACCCTGGAGGAGTCGGCGGAAAATGGGTAAAAAAGAGATATCTTGACCCATCGCCACCTAATGAAGCTTTTAAAGGTTCAGATGGACTAACTCGTAAGTTTATACCTGCAAGACTAGAAGATAACCCTTATCTTGCAGAAGATGGTAGATACGAACAGATGTTAGCATCACTACCACCAGTACAAAGAAAACAGTTAATGGAAGGTAACTGGGATGTTGCGGAAGGTGCAGCCTTCGCAGAGTTTGATACTGAGAAACATATTATACCTCCATTCCAAATACCTTATCACTGGATGAGGTACAAAGGTATTGACTACGGTTATGCAGCAGAGTCAGCTTGTATATGGGCTACTATTGACCCAGAAGATGATACAATTATAATTTATAGAGAGTTGTATCAAAAAGGATTGACAGGTGAAGACCTTGCAGAAGTTATAACTGAGATGGAAAAAGATGAACGCAAAAGTATACAAGGTGTTCTTGATACTGCAGCGTGGAACAGAACAGGAACAACAGGTCCTACAGTTGGTGAAACTTTAGTAAGAGCTGGACATAAACTTAGACCAGCAGATAAAAATAGAATACAAGGTAAAATACAAATACACGAAAAGTTAAAACCAAATAATAGCACAGGTAGACCAAGATTACAGATTATGTCTAACTGTGTAAATTTAATTAGAGAGTTACAAAGTATTCCTTGTGACCCTAATAGACCTGAAGATGTTGATACAAAAGCATCTGACCATGCATATGATGCATTAAGATATCTAATTATGTCTAGACCTAGAATGCCTAGTACATTTAGAGAGATGGGCGATATAAAACGATTTACACCTAGTGACCCAACATTTGGATATTGATATGCCAACATATACATTTAGAAATAAAAAAACAAAAGAAGTTTACGATATAGTTATGTCGTACGAAGATTTATTAAAATATAGAAAAAAACGAAACGTAGAACAAGTATTCCAACCTTATAAGGTATTTCGTTTAAATGACATGGGCGGCCCAGAAGATAGTTTTAGAGAGTGGTGCTTACAAGACTCAAAAGATATAGATACGAGTAAATCATTTAATTTTAGAAATAGTAAAGAGGAGTACTTATTTGGTAATGAAGAAGATAAATAGTAAAAATTGTTTAGAAGGTAAGACTGTTAAAATAGGTTATTCAGATGTTGAACTAAAGGTACAAGCACCTGAGTTTAAAAAATCTAATATGACAGACTGTTATGGTCAATATACTCAAAGAGAGAACATGATTGAGATACAGCCTGGACTTTCTGATATAGACGAAGCAAATACATTAGTACACGAGATAGTTCACGCCTGTGTTTATATCTCGTCACTTAATACAGATGGGCAACCACTATCTAGTGATAATGACGAAGAAGTAGTGGTAAATAGCCTATCTAATCATTTAATTCAAGTTTTAAGAGATAATAAATGGTTATTACCATATTTATCGAAAAAATTACTTGACAAACCTAAATAATGACTGTATAATAGAATACAGGGATATACACAATATTAAGGGGAACTATGGTAGATTATACACAAGATAGTACACAAGACGAACCAATGTCAGCAGAAGAAATGGAAAAAGAGCAGGAAAAGTCTAAACTTTCCTCTTATATCTATAGAAGATTTTATGACTGCGAAACTGCTCGTAGGAGTGATGAAGACAGATGGTTAGAAGCTTACCACAATTATCGTGGCAGATATTATAAAAATGTTAAATTTAGAGACCATGAAAAGTCTAGGGTCTTTGTAAAAGTAACAAAAACCAAAGTATTAGCAGCTTACGGACAAATTACGGATGTTCTGTTTTCTGCCAACAAGTTTCCCATCTCCGTAGAAGAAACTAAAATACCAGAAGGTGTAGCAACTTTTGCACATCTCAATCCCCTAAAAGAGCAGCTAGGTGACGGTCTTCAGCAACCCGACCCAACTATCGAAGGAAATATGGGAATGGGTACAGAGACTCCTGCCCCAACACCAATGGCTACTCCAATTGGTTTTGAAGGGGATGGGAAAGCCTTAGAGCCTGGAACTACATTTGAATCTTTAAATGAAGAGTTTTTGGCATCTCTTAAAGAAGAATACGAAGGTGCAGATTTACAAGAAGGTCCTGCACCTATGCCTGAGATGCAACAGATAAAACCAGCTCAAATAGCAGCTCGTAGAATGGAAAGACTTATTCACGATGAGATAGAAGAATCAAATGGCTCTAGTGAATTAAGAAATGCGATATTTGAATCAGTATTATTAGGAACTGGAATTGTAAAAGGTCCTTTTACCTTTCATAAAACACTACATGTATACGATAAAAATGAAGAAGGTTTTAGACAATACAATCCAAAACAAGTAAAAGTTCCAAAATTAGAACATGTAAGTCTTTGGGATTTTTATCCAGACCCTAATGCAACAAATATTGAAGAATGTGAGTTCACAATTCAGCGACATAAATTTAATAGAAATCAATTAAGGAATCTGCTGAACAGACCATTCTTTGATAAAGAAGCAGTAATTGCTACTTTAGAAGATGGCCCTAACTATCAAGATAGAAGTTTTGAATCTAATTTAGATTTAGGTGATGAAACTTATGAATCAAATGAAAGTAATTCTAGATTTGAAGTTCTTGAATATTGGGGTATTGTAGATACTACAACAATAAAAGAATCTGGATTAAAACTTCCAGAAGAGTTTACAGAAGAAAATGAATTACAAATTAATGCTTGGGTAACAGAAGGTAGAATACTAAGAATGGTTCTTAATCCATTCCAACCTTATAGATTACCTTATCATGCGTTTCCTTATGAAAGAAACCCATATAGCTTTTTTGGAATAGGTGTTCCAGAAAATATGTCAGATGCTCAAGCTATTATGAATGGACATGCAAGGATGGCAATAGACAACCTTGCTTTATCAGGTTCACTTGTTTTTGACATAGATGAATCAGCACTTGTAGCTGGTCAGTCAATGGATGTGTATCCTGGAAAAATATTTAGAAGACAAGCAGGTATGCCTGGACAAGCTGTACATGGACTTAAGTTTCCAAATACAGCAACTGAAAACATGATGATGTTTGATAAGTTTAGACAACTTGCTGATGAATCAACAGGTATTCCGTCGTACTCTCACGGACAAACTGGTGTGCAAAGTATGACAAGAACTGCATCTGGTATGTCTATGTTATTAAGTGCAGCGAACTTGAACGTAAAAACTGTTATTAAAAATATTGATGACTATTTACTAAGACCACTTGGTGAAAGTTTCTTTCAATGGAATATGCAGTTTTACGATGGCGACTTAAACATTGAAGGTGATTTAGAGATTAGAGCTACAGGCACAGCTAGTCTGATGCAAAAAGAAGTTAGGTCTCAAAGGCTAACAATGTTCTTACAAACTGTTCAGAATCCAGCGATTGCACCATTCGTTAAGATTTCTGAAATAATAAAAGAACTTGCGTATAGCTTAGACCTAGACCCTGATGAAGTTATTAACGACCCAGCGGCTGCTGAGATATATGCTAAAATTATAGGATTACAAAATGCTCAGCAACAAGGACAAGAACAACCTACAGGTCCTGGTGTCGAGTCCGCAATGGGTGGTGCTCAAGGAGTACCTCCAAAAGTTGCAGGAACTGACAGTCAAGGAACTGGCGATGGCACAATCGGAACAGGCAATGTTTCGCAGCCAGGGGAAATGGAGTTTACTGGAACAGTTGATACACCTCCAGGACAACCTCAAGAATAATTAATAACAAGAAAGCACTATGACAATTTTAAATTTTCTTACTGGACAAGATAAAAAACGTAAACAAACAAACATATCTACAGATAGTCCTATTTCTGCACCTAAAGCACTAGGTAAGAAAACACTAGGCAGGGCTATTATGAATATAGATTTAAATCAAAAATTAGATTATGAAATGCTTAACAAAGGAGGAGCTGTTATGAAAAAGAAAAAAACTAAAATGATGGCCAAAGGCGGTATGGCTAAAAAGAAAACCAAAATGATGGCTAAAGGTGGAATGGCTAAAAAGAAAACCAAAATGATGGCCAAAGGTGGTAAAGTTAAAAAAACTAAAATGATGGCTAAAGGCGGAAAAGTCAAAGGCACAAAAATGTATTCAAAGGGCGGGAAAGTTAGCAAAGGTAGGTAGTGTCCTTTTTAATAAGTAACGTACCCCATTTTAAATGTTGGGTACGAAAAGAGTTTACTGCTAATCATTCTAACTATCACGGCGAATATATACACGCACTAGCTTTTGCAGTAAACACTATACCCGATAGGTCTTTAAGTTTTCAAGTTGTATTCACAGGATGTGAAATAGATTCTGAAGATGGACCAGATGAAAACATACACGGTGGTGCTATGTGGGCAAGAATGCCTATACAAGCATTAGTTGCAGACATACCGTATGATGAATGGCCAGAACCAATGGAAGACCATTTGTGTCAACCTTGGGACTGTGAATCAAGAACTCATAGTGCAGTTGTTCTTGATAGAGTTAGTTCATCACCTTGGTTATGTAAAATAGATAATAATTTTTATAAAGGTAAATATTTATTTACTGTTGACTACACTGATAGTGATATTGCTGATGACCCTGCACAGCATAAACAATCACATGTATTATATTTAATGGACGCAGGGAAATGGACTGGTAACTTTGTTGCTTTACCTAATAATAGAGTAAGAGCTACAAGTCCTGCATTATGGAGAACAGGAGAAGGAGCACCTGACTTTGCACCATCTCAATGGATACATTCTGCAGAACAACATGAAAGTTACTTAGACCCTTTTATAACTTTTAACAATTTATATTCAGATGGTAAAAAAACTAAAAAGTAAAAGAAAAAAATTTAGTACTGGAGGATTTACAGGAGCAGCAATGCCTTCTTCTCAAAAACCTTTTAGTGGTTTTTCTTTAACTATGGACCAACTAACACCTATTGGTAAATCTGTATCAAAAGGATTTATTAGAACAAATAAAAAAGTAACATAATATGGCAACACCAGGATACGCAGCATTATACAGAGTACCAGGAGCACAACAATCAGGCTCTCAAGATAAACCTATTGACAATGTAGTTGGTGAAGATAAAGCTCCTACTATGGGATTGTATTCTCCAGGAACTCCTATGGAAGTACAAAGTCCTGGACAACCACAAAGATTATTTGACCCATCAAGAGCAAGATATGCTGCTGGTGGTTTAACTGGTGTGTTTGAAGAAAAAGAAGTTTCAGATGACCCAGGTTATCGTGCATACGAAGAAGGTGGTATTGTTATTCCAGAATTACAAAATAAACAAGACTCTGGTATGCCTGTTGATATACTAGCACAAAATGAAATGCCAGAACAAAAAGATGTAATGCAAGATGCTCCAGATATGCAAATGGAAAATGAAGATATGATAAAAGATATGGAAGTTAATGTAGATACATCAATGTTAACAGCAGAAGATGAAGAAGTATTAGAAGATGCTATTGAATCTTTTCCAGAACTTATGAATATTATTCCAAAAATGTTAGTAGCTACACAACCTAATATGGTTGATGGCGTAAAAGAATTTACTGGTGAAGGCGAAGTCGAAGGACCAGGAACAGGTACATCAGACTCAGTCCCTGCAATGTTATCGGATGGAGAGTTTGTATTTACAGCTAAATCTGTTAAACAGATAGGTGTAGACAAACTTCGTAAGATGATGAAAAAAGCAGAAGACGATTATGATAAAGATATGAATATCCAAGAAGAGCAACAAATGGAAGATGCTCCATCGGATGTCATGAGTGCTGCTTATGGCGGTTTATTAAATAACCCTTATAAGTAGGCTTTATAAATAGAGCTACCCTGAGCGTCACCAAGGCACTCTATTTTTCGGCTACTCTTACAATGATGTAAGACCCCAACAATAACAAAGAAAGGTGATAACAAATGACTGATAGTAATGAGACCCCTCTTTTCGAAAAAAGAGCCACTTCTCAGGAAAGCGAAAAACAACAAGAAGCTAATCCATATAATCAAAAAAAGAATTATCTTGATTATGATTCAATGGATGAAGCGTCAAAACAACCCTTTGCTGATGCTAATACAATAGCTTATAAAAAAGATTCTCCAAAGACTGTAGTTGACACAAGTCTAATACAAGATGAGGAAGAAGAAAAAGAAGAAGCTAAAGTAGAAGCACAACCTTATAAAAAGGTAGACTATAAAAAAAGGTATGACGATTTAAAACGACATTACGACGATAAGGTAAATACGTTTAAACAAAAAGAAGAAGAACTTCATGCACAATTAAGAGCTAATCGACCTAAGTATAAAGCTCCTAAAAGTAAAGAAGAACTTAGTGAGTTTAAAAAGAATTATCCAGATGTTTACGATGTAGTTGAATCAGTTGCTCATACTCAAGCTACTAAAGAAATGGAAGATTTAAAAGAAGAAATAAAATCTCTTCGAAATAAAAATACTGAAATTTCTAAAAAAGAAGCTGAAGCTACATTGGCTAGACTTCATCCAGACTTTAATACAATTAGAGAATCGGATGAGTTTCATCAGTGGGCAGATAGTCAACCAGAAGAAATTAAAGGTTGGATATACAGCAATGCTACAAATGCGACGTTAGCCTCTCGTGCAATTGACCTTTTCAAACAGGATGTCGGCAAGTCAAAATCAAAAGATGAAGTATCAGGCGACTTAGTTCCTGCATCAGAAATGATTCAGATTAAGAACAGTAAAGACGTTGGATATGGTTCTAAAAAGATTTGGACTCGTTCTCAAATCGCAGCTATGTCTCAAAGCGAATTTGATAAGAACGAAAAATCTATAACCGAAGCAATGGCTGAAGGGCGTGTCGTAAATGATAATCCTAGAAGAAATTATGGCGGTTCTGGAAATCCGACTTATTAAATAACTTATAGATAGTAGTTGCACACTTAACAACAACTCAACTAGAAAAGGAGAAATACTATGGCTGTATTTCAAAACGCTAGTGGTGGTGCTAACAATAACTTTAATGCGGGCACTTCGGGACAAACTAATGAGTTTTTCGTTCCTGAAATTTTCTCGAAGAAGATTCAAAACTTCTTTAGAAAATCGTCTGTAATTGAAGCTATTACAAACACGGATTATGCAGGTGAAATTTCTGCTTTTGGTGATACAGTAAATATCATTAAAGAGCCAGTAATCACTGTCGCAGCATATACTCGTGCAGCTTCTACTAGTAAACAGTTCCTAACTGACCAAGAGTTGACACTTGTTATTGACAAAGCAAACTCATTTAAGTTTATTGTTGATGACATTGAGGAAAGACTTTCTCATATCAACTTCGCATCAGTAGGTGCATCAAGTGCGGCATACACACTAAAAGATACAATGGATTCAGAAGTACTAAGTGCAATGTTTTCAGGTGTATCAACTTCAACTCCAGACCACCAATTAGGTGGTGACGGTACTGGTTCAGCAATCGCTAACTTCACTTCAGGTGACCCTATTGATATGGGTAACGGAAGTTCAGAACTAAGCCCTCTAAAAATCATGGCTAGAATGGCTAGACTTTTAGATGACTCACAAGTTCCTGAAGAAGGAAGATGGTTTGTTGCAAAACCAGAGTTCTATGAAGAACTAGCGGATACCGATTCAAAACTAATGTCATCTGACTTTAACCAAGGTGACGGCGGTGTAAGAAACGGATTAGTAGCTTCTGGTCAAATTAGAGGATTTTCTATGTACAAATCTTCTAACGTTCCAGCAACTGTTAACGCAACCGCTACTGGACAATGCTTAGGTGGCCACATTAGCTCTACAGCAACTGCTCAATCTATCCTTAACATTGAGACTTTAAGAGACACTGATACTTTTGGTGATATCGTAAGAGGTCTACATGTTTATGGAAGACAAGTTCTTAGAGATGACGCTATCGTAAAAGCTGTCTACACTATAGACTAAAAAATAATTGCAGGGGTGATTAAGTTCATCCCTGCTTTTTTATAAAAAGGACAATATTATGGGAAAAGTTAAAAACGGTCTTAATTACGAAGATGTTATTACAAGACATCAACCATCTGTTATGGAAGGTGATAATGTAAATTCTGTTGACCATGGAAAAGATAAATATCCAAAACAATATGGTAAAGTAGATTTACGAAGAGATTGTGATAAAAGTGAAATGGGTACAAAAGGAGATACTAGTATATATCCTGACATGCCTACTAGTAAATTAAAACTTAATTTAGTATAAAAGGAATTTAAATGGCTGCTCCGTTTAGAACGTATTTAGATTTATGTAATACTATATTAAGAGAACTTAATGAAGTTGAGTTAACTTCTACAACTTTTACAAGTGCTCTAGGTATACAAAAATTTGTTAAAGACACTATAAACAGAGCTTACTTTGATATCTGTAATGCAGAAGATAAGTGGAACTTTTTATCTGTAGGAGACCCACTTAATGATTACTACGGTAATGCAGTTATAGAAACAGTTGCAGGAACAAGATGGTATGATTTACAATCAGCACAAACACTTTTAAATCAATATAGTTTTATAGATTATGATAATATAGTTTTAACTGAAGAAGGAGTATCAGGTAAGACAGCTCCTTTTGAAGTATTTAAATTACAACCTTTATCATTATCAAACTGGCAAAGACTATACGGAGTACAAGAAGCAAAAGATAAAAGTGATACTCAATCTTATGGAATACCAAGAAGAGTTATAAGAGGACCTGCAAATGATAAGATAGGTTTTTCTCCAATACCAGATGGTGTATATAAAATATATTTTTATGCTTATGCACAACCTACAGAGTTAACTGCATCAACTGATACTGTTGTATTCCCAAAACAGTATACATCAGTTTTACTAGCAAGAGCTAGATATTATGTACATCAATTTAAAGATAATATGTCACAAGCACAATTATCTGAAGTAGAGTTTCAAAAAGGATTAAGGACAATGAGAGAACAACTTCTAGAACCATTCCCAGTTGTAATGGATGATAGAAGAAGTGTGTATGTCTAGTAAAAAAAAGATACACGTAAAATTACCACCAAGTTGGATAAAGGTAAATAAAAAAGAAGTAATTAAAAAATTTTTTAAGGTATGGCAGAACAAGGTATTTCGATAAACTGTGAGGGCGGCTTAGATTTAGTATCTAGCACATCCTTGTTATTTAGAACACCAGGAGTGGCACAAAGATTAAATAACTTTGAATCTTCTATACACGGTGGTTACAGAAGAATAAGTGGTTTTTCAAAGTTTGGAAGTTCACAAGTTAGTGGTAGTAATCAATTAGAAGGAATATTTAGATACGCAAAAGGTGTAGTGGCTTGTGCTTCTAGTAATATATTTTATAGTGCTGATGGTAATAGCTGGACACAAGTAAATAAAGATACGTATCAAACTAAAACAGGAACAGTTGCAGTTACTTCAGGTTCTGCAACAATAACAGGAAGTGGTACAGCTTTTACAACAGAGTTTGCAATTGGTGATGATATACTAATTAATGGTGAACAATTTTTAGTATTAAGTATTGCTACTGACACTTCAATGACAGCAGATGGAAACTTTGCATCAAGTGCATCTAGTCAAGCAATAAAGAAAAATGGTGCTACTATTTCACAATTAAATAGTGCAAGTGCAGTATCAAGAGGTTCTCAAAGTCTTTGTGAGTTTACGGTATACGAAAGTAATAAACAATACGGTAAACTTTATATAGCAGATGGTGAAAATAAAATTGCTGAATTAGTAATAGAAATTACAGATGCAGGAGTACATACTTTTTCTTTTAAAGAATTAAATAGGTCAGCTCCTACAGACCCATCGCTAGTAACTATATTTGGTGAAAGATTAATTGTTGCAGGACAGTCGAGTAATCCTCAACAAGTTGCATATAGTACAAGACTAACACCAGAAAATTTTACAGGAGCTTCAGCAGGAACTGTAGATGTTGGAGACCAGATAGTTGGTATAAAATCTTTTCGTAATAAACTAATTGTATTTTGTAAAAATAGTATTTATCAATTATCAAACTTAGATAGCACAGCAGTTTTATCTTCGGTAACTAAAAACATTGGATGTGTTAGTGGTAAGACTATTCAAGAGATTGGTGGAGATTTAATATTTTTAGCTCCAGACGGATTAAGAACTATTGCAGGTACAGCTCGTATTGATGATATCGAGTTAGGTTCTATTAGTAGAAAAATATTACCTGTATTTAGAGATGATGTTTTTCCAAACTTATCTACCATAACTTTTTCAAGTATGGTTATAAGAGAAAAAAGTCAGTATAGATTATTTTATTTTAAAAATGGAACAGCTGACTTACAACAAAAAGGTATTCTTGGAACATTTAAAATATCATCACAAGGTGTTCCATTATATGAGTGGAGTCAAACAACAGGTATTCCTGCTCGAATAACACACTCAGGATTTGATGAAAACGATAATGAAGTTCACTATCATGCAACTACAGATGGTAGAGTTTACAATCATGATACTGGAACTAGTTTTGATGGTAGCAATATACCATGCGAATATAAAACACCAGATTTAGATTATGGAGATTCTGGTGTTCGTAAAACTTTATATTATATTAAAACAAGTATTCGTGCAGAAGGTGCTAATGATAATTTAAAAGTTTTATGTAGATATGATTTTGATGATAACAACGTTCCACAACCAACTGAATTAGCAATTGGTTCTTTAGCAAGTCCAGCAGTATTTGGTACAGCAGTTTTTGCATCAGCGGTTTTTGGACAAACTTTATTTCCACAACAAAAAATAAATTTAACAGGTAGTGGATTTACAAATAATTTTAGAATATCCAGTAATGGTACAGGTTCTTCATATACTGTTTCAGGATTTTATGTGGATTACATTCCAGGAGGAAGGATTTAAATATGGCGGCATACACTAGACAGAGTTCATTTTCAGATGGAGATACTATTAGTGCATCATTGTTTAACAATGAATATGATGCATTAGCAGCAGCATTTGTAAATACAAGTGGACACAAACACGACGGTACAACTGGTGAAGGTCCAGTTATAGGTGTATTAGGTGATGCTAGTGTAGCAGTTCCTCTTAATAAAATTTTAATTGATTCGACTAATGACCACCTTGAATTTTATGTAGATGTTTCTTCATCTTCAGTTCAACAACTTTATATTGCTGATGGTTTAATTGCTCCTGTTACAGATAGTGATGTTGACCTAGGTACTTCCTCTCTTTATTTTAAAAATGCATTTATTGATTCTATAACTACTACAGGTAATGTAGCAGTAGGTGGTAACTTAACTGTTACTGGTACAACTACATTTAATGGTGGCACACTAACTCTTGGTGATGCTGATACTGATAACATTGTATTTGGTGGTGAAGTAGATTCTAATATTATTCCAGATGATGATGGAACTCACGATTTAGGTAGTTCTACAAAAGAGTGGAAAGATATTTATATTGATGGTGTTGCATATTTAGATGAAATTAATTTTAACGGAACAGCTATTACATCTACAGCTGCAGAACTTAATATACTTGACGGTGTAACAGCTACAGCTTCAGAATTAAATTATAGTGATACAGGAGCTGCAGTTGGAACAGTAGTTGCTAGTAAAGTTGTAACAGTTGACTCTAATAAAGATGCTTCATCTTTTAGAAATGTAACTTTAACTGGAGAACTTTCTGCAGCAACTTTAGATATTTCTAGTGATGTTGATATAGATGGAACTTCTAATTTAGATGACACAGATATTGATGGAACATTAGTAGTAGACGGTTCAAATATTTCATTAGACAGTACTTCAACTTTAAATATAGATAACTCTAATACATCTAACGGTATTACTATTGGTACTGCAACTTCAGGTGTTCCTATTTCTATTGGACACACAACTTCTGAAACAACAATAAATGATAACTTAACTGTTACAGGAGATTTAACCGTAAGTGGTACAACAACAACTGTATCTTCTACAACTGTTGCTGTAGCAGATTCATTATTAAAACTTGCAAAAGACCAAGGTACTAGTGCAGACGCTGTAGACTTTGGATTCTATGGTCAGTACGGTGTAGGCGGAACTGCTAAGTATGCAGGTGTATTTAGAGACCAAAGTGTTGCAGGAGACCCTTTTACATTCTTTGATGATTTACAAGCAGAACCAGGCACTACTGTTAATACTGGTGGTACTGGTTATGATTTAGCTGACATTGCAGCAGGTGGAGCTACCTTTGCAGATGATGTTGTAATTACTGGAGACCTTACAGTATCTGGTGATGACATTACTATGGGTACAAATACTGCTGGTCATGTTATGGTTGCAGACGGTGCTAACTTTAATCCAGTAGCAATATCTGGTGATGTTACAATAGCGTCTTCAGGTGCTGTAACGATTGCAAGTGGTGCAGTAGAAACTGCTATGCTTAATGCAAATGTTGTTAGTGGTCAAACTGCAATTACTTCATCAGATGTAAACTCTTCTGATGATAGTTTATTACTACATGATAATGATGCAGGTGCACTTAAAAAAGTAACTGTTGCTAATCTTATTTCTAGTGCAGGTGGATTAACAGATGTTATTGCTGATACAACTCCACAACTTGGTGGTAATCTTGATACTAATTCTAACAATATACTTATTGACGATGCACACTTTATTGGAGATGAAAATGGTAATGAACAAATAATATTCCAAACAACTTCTTCTGCAGTTAACCAAATTGATGTAACAAATGCTGCAACAGGTAATTCACCTGAGATATCTGCAACAGGTGATGATACAAA
>VTLG01015231.1_pt1 | contig 14356 bp, 14 predicted proteins | sample 4694571 | NCBI WGS metagenome assembly VTLG01 (sample SAMN12604809, study PRJNA352737) | marine metagenome | biome: ENVO:00000447; feature: ENVO:00000209|ENVO:00000569|ENVO:01000036; material: ENVO:00002151; isolation source: viral sequences binned using virsorter ...
ATTTTGAAGAATTATTTGGGTGGGAAAACATCACTTGAAACGTTAGTAATCTGTGATAGAATATTTGAGTACAGAAAGGATTTTGATAAAAAATTGGATGATCCTGTGTGGGAAACCGTCAGTAGAAAGATCAAAAAATACTCTCCTTTCCTAAATATAGATGTACCTCGTTATAAAAAAATTCTGCAAGAAGTGGTCCTATGAGTGAATTTTTCAAGTCTGAAGTTGTCCGAGCAGAGATGACTGAAATTAGTGAACTTCAAGAAGAAGTTTATAGCAATGTTTTTGAATTTCCCAGAATGTCTGCGGAAGATCAAAGATATCATGTTAATTTACTTGAAAGACTTTTATATAAACAACAGATTCTTTATACTCGTCTAAGTTTGTCTGATGATCCTCAGGCACAAAGGATGAAGGAAGATATCTGTAAGGGAGCAACTGATATGGGTCTACCTGCTAATACAGACATCAATATTTTATTCAATAATATGACTCAGATGCTTAATATGATGAAACAGCAAATTGACAGAACAAGTTCTACCTAGTAGAATAACAAAGGTACACACAAGCCAAATCTCAAAAAATCCGAGGTAATCCAATGTCTTTTAAAGACTTAAAGAAACAGTCTTCTCTTGGTTCACTGACCCAGAAGTTAGTCAAAGAAGTAGAGAAGATGAACACCACAGGAGGAGGCGCAGATGAGCGTCTTTGGAAACCTGAGGTGGATAAAACAGGTAACGGTTATGCTGTTATCCGTTTTCTACCAGCACCAGAAGGGGAAGATATTCCCTGGGCAAAGATGTATTCACATGCATTTCAAGGACCTGGTGGTTGGTACATTGAAAATTCCTTGACCACAACTGGTGGTAAGGATCCTGTATCAGAGCACAATCGTGAACTCTGGAATAGTGGTAATGAATCTGATAAGGATGTTGTTCGTAGACAGAAGCGTAAGCTTTCTTACTATGCAAACATCTATGTTGTAAAAGATCCTACTAATCCTCAGAATGAGGGTGGAGTATTCCTTTACAAGTTTGGTAAGAAGATCTTTGATAAGATCATGGAAGCAATGCAACCTGAGTTTGAGGATGAAACCCCAATCAATTGCTTTGACTTCTGGCAAGGTGCAAACTTCAAGTTGAAGATTGTTAAGAAGGATGGTTACTGGAACTATGACAAGTCAGAGTTTGATTCAGTATCTCCACTCCTTGACGATGATGATGCACTAGAAGCATTATGGAAGAAGCAGTATTCTCTTGCTGCTGTAGTTGCTTCAGACCAGTTTAAGTCTTATGATGACTTAAGTAAGCGTCTTAAGTATGTTTTAGGACAGAAACCTCCTGCTCGTCGTGTGGATGAGGAATTGGAGGATGAAAGTGAAGGCCGGGGAACATTTACTCCTGACTTCAAATCCAAAGCACCTGCTCCTGTAGCATCTGCTAGTTCAGATGAAGATGACGCATTAACTTATTTCCAGCGACTTGCTGAGGAATGATTAGTTAGAATAAAGTCTAATATTATCTGTTTTCTTAAGGGTTTCACTCACAAATTGAGTGGAACCTTTTTTGTATTCCATGATATTATCCAGATCATTGAATACAACATTTAGATACTCTCTTTTTAGTAAGAAGATATTTCTTTTATTATCTTGGATATTATTTTCATATTCTAGGTTGGTTACCGCTGAGGTAATATTTGTTGCACTTACTGAGGAACTTAATTTTGTATCAAAATAAGTAACCGCAAATCCTACTGAGACGTGTAATCCATCTTCTACTATGACGGATCCACTACTATTTTTTACACCTGTACATTCATAATGATGAATTTCATGTAATTTTTCTTCTGTTACATACTTATCGATTAAGAAATTATGATAAGCATTTTCTGTTGAAGGCCATTCAGTTTGGACATTGGTGATATTGTTTGCTAGAAGAACTATCCAATCTAAGGTAGGATCATCATAGATTTTTTCTGCAACGTTATCTGGTCTTTCATCTCCAATTATTTGATACTTGGTAAAATATGCTAAATTGGCATAGATATCTTCTCTTAGTTTTGCTCTTTTGAAAAGATTTTTTACTTCAGTATAATTTGATATTGTTTTTTCGCCAGGTGCTCTATTAGGATACTGGAGATTTGGAATTTGTCGGAAGTATGATCGAGGCATTGTTAGAATCCTGTGGTGGCGTCATCTACATCATTAATATCATCATTATATATTGGTTCCAGTTCATCGAATTTCATTTGAAGTGAATATGAAGTCATTGAACCATCATCATAGGTCATATAACTTCCGTCAGGTGCATAAGAAACATTAAGACCACTTAATGCACATGGCTTAATTTTGTTTAAGAAAGGATGGTTATTGTCTGTATCACCATTAAAAATATATTTAATTTTATAAACAGCAGGAACATTAAGGAAGACTTTATCTCTTCTTTTGGGTGCCATTGTTTTCTTCAGAACTTTTATAATGGTTCTTATTGTGGTTGCTTCTGATTCAGTGCGTGGAGTAAATCTAAAATTATAATTAAAGGTTCTGAGTGCAGGACCATTAAATAGAACTTCTAGGTTTGGATTGACTACAATACCTGCTCTTCCTAGAAGATTGGCATTAACTGCTTGTCCTGCAAAGTATGCCTTAATAAAGTTTGATATTTCAGGATTTCTTACGAATGCATTCCCGGCCCCCACTAAGTCTGCTCCTAGTTGTCCTGTTCCTTCTCCTACATTGTCTGCTATATTTTGAATAGCATCAAATGCTATTCTTCCTGCTACGGCTTGTATAGGATTTAATCTATCACCACCCCAATCAACTGCATTATTCTCTGAGATATCAGGAGTCATTGGTAAGAACATGGTAGAACCTACCTGCTTTACTCTGAGATAGCGGTTTTTAATACTTTTAAATCCAAACCAATCAGCATCATTTATGTTGATGTCATATTCTCCAGTTGAGGCACTTCTATTTTGATATCTTCTATCAAAATCGAGTGCAGGTACATATTCAATAGGAACAATTTTTATAAAGTCAAATTCTTCGGCAGCATGATCTTCTGGATATATGAGAGTTTTACTTCTTTGAGAAAATGCTTTTTCTTTCCATAAAGTTCCGGGTTTTGGTTTACTTACTCCACTAACTGTATATGTTGGTCCTGATTTTTCTGCCGTACCTTTAGTTTCTTCTTTCTGGTTATATGCTCCAAAGATTGTATTGTTTTGGTATCTTTTTTGTTCTTCTTCAGTTAAATTGGTTTCAATTGATTTGATTGTTATCCTGCTTAAATTTTCCTTATTTGATTTATTTGCTAACCATGCATTAAAGCTAGGTGAAGTACCAAAGTCGCCTGTTGGTGCAAAATCTCCAGGAAGCCATTCACTGGAAGATTGATCCCAGGTTGCTATTTGCAAACCAGAAGAATCGTATAATATAGGACTACTTGGAGTAGCAGTATCCGATCCTGTATCTAGAGCAAGAGTTAATCGTTCTCCATCTACAGTGAGATTACTAGTTTCATATTCATCACCTAATTCTGCTACAGTATCTGCCATTAGATATTTACTATAAGCCTTGTTATTTATTTAGCAGTTCTGAGGAAATATCCATACGGAATGGTTTTCATATATTCTATTTCATCATTTTGAACTACATGTAGCATCCCTGCTACTTCTTGCCAGGTATAGTTTCTATAGTCATTCCAGTGGAAATTTACTCCTCTGAATCCCCACCTAAAGACATCGATACATGCAATGAGAGGGAAGTTATCAAAGGGAAGATCTCTTGTTTTTGGTATGTATATAAAGGTATAGTATTTACCTACATCTGGAATAATCTCTGTTTCTTGGAAGATACTAATGATTTCCATCATGATATCTTGAGGATCATTTAGTCCTGCTATTTTTTCTCGCAGTTGCCCTACTCTATCATTAGGATTAAGAGTTTCATCTAGACCAAAGGTTTCTAGTTGTTGCCTTTCTAGTGATCTATTTAAATCTCTATCTCTTCTTTGTCTGAGGGTTTTTCTTGCCATTATCTAATCCCTAGTTCTTTTTCGGTGACAATTTTAAATTCAATTTTTCTATCATTACAAAACTCTTTAGCTGCTTTCCATTTTGCTTGGTTGACTTCATAGGTTTTGCATTCATAGATGTATGATTTAGTCACTTTCTTTCTGGGTTTAGGTGGTCGTGTTTGTTTTTTTGGTTTAACTTCAATTACATAGGTCTTAATCTGACCATCACTTTCTTTTACTTTTATAAGAAAATCGGGAAAATAGCGATGAGTTTTTCCATCTGGAGCACGATAAGGTATCCAGAATTCTTCACTTCCCCATTCAATAATATTTTCATTCAGATCGCACCAATTGCAGAACTTACTTTCCCAACTACTACGACAAATAATATTCCTTGGGTTTCCTTTATATTTGCGGGGATTGGATGGTTTGAATAAACTCTTCTTACTTTCGGCCATACATAATATATAAAGTAAAATTATTTATAGATGGCAGGTCCAAAGCCCAATAGGATTAATACTACTACTCTTAAAAGTAGAATATTAAATATTGCCCAGACTTCTGTATACCAAGTGAAGTTACAGCCTCCTGGTCCTGTGCAGGATTTTTTAAGAACTTCAGATCCTGATATAGATTATGGATCAGATGGATTGGATATAGAACTATTATGCAGTGATACCAATCTTCCAGGACAATCCTTAGCAACGCATGATGTAACCATGGATTATCCTGGTGTGACTGAGAAGATGGCTTATAGAAAGATATTTGATGATAGAATTGACTTTACATTTATGGTTGGTAAGGAGTATAATGTTATTCAATTCTTTGAGGGTTGGATTAATTATATAACAGGTCAGGGTACAACTTTTACTAATGAAGAGTATGTAAGTAGAAGTCGTTATTATAGAATGAATTATCCTCGTAATTATAAGACTGATAATCTTTATATTTCAAAATTTGAAAAAGATGTATCTGGTCATTATTTAACCTATCAATTTATTGGGGCATTCCCTATTAGTATTGCTGCAACTCCTCTTTCATATGAAACGAGTAATGCTTTAAGATATACTGCATCATTTAACTTTATGCGTTATATTAAAACTAGAAAAGAAGTACCTCTTTTAATCTATTAGATGTCTCATAAATAAAACACTCATAATTTATATATTATGCCTTTACCAACCATTGCGACTCCGACATATGAACTTGAGTTGCCATCAACAGGGAAGACTATTAAATATAGACCTTTCCTCGTTAAAGAAGAAAAACTTTTAGTCCTTGCTCTTGAGAGTGAAGATAATGGACAAATATCTACTGCAATTCAAGCAGTCTTAAAGAGTTGTATTAAGAGTAGAGGAGTTAAAGTAGAACAACTTCCTACTTTTGACATTGAATACTTATTCCTTCATATCCGTGGTAAATCTGTGGGTGAAGAGATTGAAGTCAATCTTATTTGTCCTGATGATAATGAGACTTCTATTCCTGTTACAATTAACATTGATGATATTGCGGTACAGAAACCAAAGGATCATAATAAGCAGATTAAGCTGGATAAAAATTTGATGATGGAATTGAAATATCCTTCTTTGGAACAATTCGTTAAGAATAATTTTGACTTTGAGGGAGGTTCTCAGGTAGATCAATCATTTGAGGTGATAGCAGGGTGTATTGATAAGATATATACCGAAGAAGAAGTGTGGTCTACTTCTGATTGTACTAAGAAAGAGGTAAAAAATTTCTTAGAACAAATGAGTAGTAAACAATTTAAAGAAATTGAGAAGTTTTTTGAGACTATGCCTAAATTATCTCATGAGGTTGAGATTACTAATCCAAATACGAAGGTGAAAAGTACTGTAGTACTGGAGGGACTATCTAGTTTTTTCGGATAGCTCTAGTCCACATGGATCTAGAGAATTACTATAAGATTAACTTTGCTTTGGTTCAGTACCATAAATATAGCTTAACAGAGATAGAAAACTTGATTCCTTGGGAACGAGATATCTATGTGAGTCTTCTTCAACAACATCTTGAAGAAGAAAAACTCAAACAACAACAAGCATCCAGTTAATGGCTGAAGCATTACTACCACCAGCATCGACAACTAGAAGAGGGGTGAATCCATCCAAATTTATGGGTGCATCTTTTGCAGCTGGTAGTGGTTTAGAGGAGAGAGTTGAAAATAATGAGAGAAAGATTACCTCATTAAAAAATATAATTAAACTGAGAAAGGTTAATGTAAATAAATTATTACCTGCGTCATCTGATGGTAAGGATAAAGATCAAACTATTATTACAAATAATCTTACAGATAGATTAGATAATATCGCACAGAGTTTGGGTGTTTTAACTAGAGCACTTAAGCAGCAATTTAAATTAGACAAGAAAGAATCAGATCAATCTAGAAGAGATAGACAAAGACAAGAGAAGAAGGATAGGGAAGGTATTTTAGAAGGTCCTAAGAAGATTGTTGGTGGGATAGCAAATACTCTTACAAAACCTTTTAGAGGTTTTTTTGATACAATTGTCAACTTCTTTAAGAATATATTATTTGGAGCAGCTATTCTTAAGTTTATTGAATGGTTGAGGAATCCTGAGAATCAGGCCAAGATTGAAAAATTTAAAAAGTTTTTAACTGAAGAACTTCCTGATATTATTAATGGGGTGATAGGAAATATTAAAAAGAATTGGCCTTGGTATACTGCAGCACTTGTAGGAACTGTAGCTCTTATTGGTAGGCTTATTAAGGGGATAGGCGGATTAATAGGGAGATTTTTGAATTGGATAGATCCTCGTAAGTGGTTTAAGAAGAAACCACCTGATGATAAAGGTGATGGTAAAGGAGGAGGAGGCACGGGAGTTACTACACCTTCCACAGAAATTATAACCGATCCAACTAAAATTGGAGATAGCCCTGGAGTATTTCCTCCCGTTCCAGCAGTTGAACCTGAGAAGAAACCAAGTGCAGTTGGTGATTGGTTTAAAAAAAGGCAAGAACAACTTGGAAATTTACTAAAGCAGAGTCAACAAGGTTTGGCAAATGTAGGAACAGCTGTAAATGATTGGGCAAAGGGAGTGGATTGGGAGAATATTGGGAAAGTTGCTTTGGGGCTTGCAATAGCAGCAGGTATTGCTGTAGGTATTAAGACAGGTGTTCTACCATTAATGGCATTAGTGAGCGGATTGGTGGTACTTATAGCTGGTATACCCGATTTTGCAACTGCTGGTGCAACTGCAGCAAAAAAGAATTTCTCTTCTAATACAGGTGAGGGGGTTTTCCCTTCACAGGTAGCATCATCTCCTACTTTTGCACCAAAATTAGTTGCTAGTAGCAATATAGGACCACCTATAAGACAAAACTCCACTCAGATTCTTAATATGGGTGGTAATGATGGAAGTAATCAGACATCTAATTCTAGTCAAGGTGGTAGTCGTGAACCTTCATTTAGTTCTACAGCGGGTAATGGTTCATTATTATCTGAAGGTGTATTTGGGTTAGCAAATGCATAGGGTAATATAAGATGGCAATTTTTACTTTAACTGGATTAGCACTAGGTGCCGGAAAATTAGCTTTAGGTGCAGGTAAAGCAATCTTAGGAGCTGGTGCATCAGTAGCAAAAACTGGTGCAAGAACTGGTGCATCGGTGGCATCTTCCATGATGAAGAGAAAGTCTTCATCTAAAGAAGTATCAATAGCGAAGAAAGATAAATCATCTATTTCATCTGATAAACTTATTGATCGTAAGTATGGGAAGGAAGCACCTGATGGCAAATCTTCTGGCGTAAGTTCTATTGATAAGGTTTTGGATGAGATTGATAATAGTCTCTTTAATATGATAAATTTGGTTGCAGATTCATCTAAGTTAAGTCAGAAAGAATCTTCTCAACAAAAGACAGACAAGGATAAGAAAAAGAAAAAGATGAGAGAAGGTATACTTGAGAGTGCATCTTCAATAGTAGGAAAGATAGGATCTGCTGTTATGAGTCCTATTAAAGGATTTGGAGAAATTTTAAAAAGATATTTTGGTAATATAGCGGCTGGTGCTCTTGCTTTATTTGTAATTAATAATTGGTATAAAATTATGGAATGGATGAAGAAGGGAGTGGATAAAATAAAAGAAATTTTTGAGGCTATAAAACCTTTGGCTTTGGCTTTATGGGATATAGGTAAGTGGATTGTATCTCCCACGGGAGGACAAAAACATGTTCAAGATGCTGAAAAACTTAAATCTGAGGAAAAAAAGGGAAATGAAGAACTAGAAAAGGCTAAAGAACAACTGCAGAAGGATTTAAAATGGTTAGAGGCAAAAGAGAAGGATATTAACGATGCTAAGAGTAGATATAGGAGTGGAGTTAATAGGGAAACTGATCAAGAACATTGGTTGAGAACTGGTGAATTTCCAGGAGATAATAACCCACCTGCAATTAATAAGATTAAGACTAATGGGAATATGGACCTGGTTTCATCATTACCCTCTATGAATTTTGATAGTGTTCTTAATAAGGGAACATTAATAGCGAGTTCTGGACCTTTAAAAGGTATGTTAGCGGAGGGTGTAGTTACTACTTACAATATTCCTAAGTTAGTATCTCTTCTCAAATCTGTTGGAGCTACTGATGAAGAAGCCGTAAGATTATCTGCTATTGGAATGCACGAATCTAGTGGTAATCCTAATGCTCGCAATACTAGATGGCCTGATGATTCTTATGGGTTATTCCAAATTAATATGTTGGATGAAAAAGGTTATATGTTGGGTGAGGAAAGACGTAATAAATATGGCATAACAAATGCAGATCTTTTAGAACCAGAAGTTAATGCCAGGGTTGCTTTAGATATTCTAAGAACTCAAGGATGGGGTGCATGGTCTACTAATACTTTAGTTACACCAGAACAATTGAAAAGGGGAAGAGAGAGTTTAAATATGAGTCAAGGATTAAATACACAAGCACCTTATGATATTGCAGGAGGGACTACTATTATTATGATGGGTGGTGATAATAATGGTTCTAGTGGAGGACAAGAAGGATCCCAAGAAATTCTTCCTCTTCCTATTCCCTTGGTAAATAAGAGTAGTTATACAGTTTTATTTAAAACAGCATTAGCTAAAGCATAAGATATGAGTAGCGGAACAGCAGACAGTAACACCAGATCAGGTGATATTACCAAGTTTACGATAGGAGGATCTTCAGATTTTTCTCCCGTTGCTCAGGTTATTTCGTATTATGAGAGTGTACTAGAACCTAGTATAAAAGTTAATGTGACCATTATGGAGACCGGTCTTACAGATAAAGGACCGTTTGGAATGTTGGATACTCTTCCTATTCGAGGAGGTGAAGAAGTTCTTTTAGAGATTGAAGATAACCAATCTACCCCTAATAAATTATCTTTTAAAAAAAAGAAATCTTTATATGTTAATAGTGTAAGTGATGTAGATCCTGGAACACAGCAAGATATCTATAATATGCAGTTCCGTCCAAGAGAATTTTTGGCAAATAATCAGACAAGAGTTGTTAAAAGGTATGATGGTAGGATTAATAGTAATGTTATAAAGATTCTCACAGAGAATGGAGGAATACAAACAGAGAAGAAAATTGATTCTGATGCAACAGCAGTCGCTTATAATTTTATTGGTAATGATAAAAAACCCTTCTATGTTTGTACTTGGTTAGCAGGAAAAGCAATTCCTGCAATGACAGTAGATGGGAAATCTACTCTTGGGGGTGCTGCAGGATACTTTTTCTTTGAGACTTATGATGGATATAAGTTTAAGGCAGTAGATAAATTATTAGAGGGAAAACCTATTAAACGATATATTCTTACTGGAAAGCCTGATTCTCCACCACCAGGATATACTGGAAAGATTATATCTGTAAAAATCAATAGGTATATTAATCTGGAAGAGAATTTAAATATGGGAGTATATGCTAATCGTAGTATCTTTTTTGATTACTATGATATGAAGTATGAGGTGAGGAATTATAATATTGATGATAATCAGAAGGATAAGGTTAAGAATACTGGTAAACAGGATTTAGGATGGGTTCATGAGGGATTTAGAAAAGGTCCATCACGATTGATGACTCATATATTGGATGTAGGAACCCTTCCTGCTGGTAAGAGTACCAAAGAGCAATTAGAGACTTGGAAGAATCATCCTGATACTCCCACATATGATGCACCTAATTCAATGGTTCAGTCCATGATGAGATATAATCAGTTGTTTACAATTCAAACTGATGTTATAATTGCAGGAGACTTTAGCTTGAGAGCCGGGGATTTAATTTATTGTGATTTTCCTGCTTTAACAGTGGATCATAATAAAGAAACTAATCCCGAAACTGGAGGCATATATATGATAGCGAGTTTATGTCATCGTTTAACTAGAGGAGATTGTTATACCAGTTTGACTCTAGTACGTGACACATTTGGAAGAATACCGTTCAAGGACTAAACTTATGACCGAAAAAACACACGACCTAGACCATGAAGTTTATATTGAGGCAGATGGCAAAGAGCATGTCAATCATGGTATGCACGAATATACTAAGGAAGACTTAGAATCTACTCATGCCTATTATGATGAGTATCATAAAGATGATGTAGTTGATCCAGGTGAAGGAAAGATTAATGATTGGCACACAAGACATACTGATAAGCATTTAGAGGTTTATTGTGATAATCATCCTGATGCAGACGAATGTAAGGTTTACGACGACTAATGATAGAACAGGGACTATTTCAGAAGAAGATTGTAGGTAGAGATGGGTTTATCTGGTGGATAGGCCAGATTGCTAGTGACTCATGGAAGATGAACGTAGTCCCTTCAACTCCCGACCATGAAGATAGTTCTGGATTTGGTTGGAGATACCAAGTCCGCATTCTAGGATACCATACAGATTCCTGTGAGGCATTATCCAATGATGAATTGCCTTGGGCTAGTGTAATGTATCCTGTTACGGCAGGTGCTCTTTCTGGTTCTGCAGGAGAAACTCCTAATTTACGTAAAGGTAATTTTGTTTATGGTTTCTTTTTAGATGGTGAGGATGCTCAACAACCTGTTATTATGGGGGTAGTAGGATACAATCAGTATACTTCTATTGTAAAGAATGAAAATAAGTGTATGCCTTTTGTTCCTTTCCTAGGATATTCTAAGGAGGGGTTGGTTGTTCCTAATTATAGTATAAAGTCTGGTTATAATAAGAACAATCCGTGTGATACGGAAAAGAAAGAGGACGGTGCTGCTGATGCTGGTCCAAAAGAAGGACAGTGGAGAGCTAAGAAAGGTGGTAGAGGATATTATGTTTATAGGGGTGGTAAATGGCAATGGGCTGGTTCTCAACAACCATCTGGAACAAAGTTTGTTCCACCTAAGGGATCACCAACCAACTTGGTACAAGGTGGGATGGATTCCCAAGGGAATGCTGCAAAGAAAATTGAAAAGGAGGATGGAAAAAAGAAAAAAACCTTAGAATTACCTTATTCTTGTAAGAAGAGTAAGTCAAGCACGAAAGGAACTCAATCTAAGATTCAAGATTTAATTCAAGATATTCAAGCGGCTAAAAGATCTCTAAAATGTTTTAGACAAAGTTTGTTATCTCCTAGTTGGAGTGTGATTGATGGTAAGAGGGTGGATGTTGATGAGTATATTAGGATTAAAATGGAGAGAGCTGTAAAGTTAATAGTGGGTTCCATTAGTAAATTTATAACAGCTATTCAAGATTGGATAGTTCAGAAGATTGAGAAGGCACTTTTAAAAATATACACTATGCTTTATCCACCTGTGCAGCAAGAGGTGGGGGATGCCACTAGAACGGCAATGGATATATTGGCGTGTCACTTTAGAAAAATAATTAATAATTTATTTAAACTGGTTTTTCAGGCTTTAACTGGAATTTTGGATAAGTGGATTAATGTTCCTCAATGTGCCGCTGAGAATTTCATTGCATCAATTATGGGCAAATTGATGGGATTGATTAATGGGATAGTTAGTCAAGTCACAAGTATTATTGATGGTGTCTTAGGGACAATAGGAGCAGCACTTGATATTGTGATAGATGCTTTTGAATTTTTGGACGATATTCTTGATTTTCTTCTATGTAAAGAAGAACCAGAATGCCCTAAAGAAGAAGAGTGGAGGTTGTGGTTAGGATCGGAACCTGAGTCTACGACGATTGATGTAAGGAATCTTCTTAATAAGGTAAAGACATTTTCGGGTACAGTTAGTAATGCAGTTGACCCTGATAATTTTGATTTTGATACTGATTTGGATTTTAGCAATATAATGGAGGAAGCATTTGATAATTGTGATACTAATCCTATTCAATGTGGTCCTCCTCGTGCTGTTTTCTGGGGTGGATCTGGAAATGGAGCATCAGGAAATGTGATTGTAAGTGCGATAGGAGATATTCTTGGAGTTGATATTATAAACAGTGGAACTGGATATGATGATAGGCCACCATTCCTTACCTTTGAAGATGATTGTGGGAATGGAAATAATGGGTCAGGAACGGTAGTAACTGGACCTGTTTCTCCTGGTGATGATGGAACTTGGTTCTCTGATCCCAATGGAACCGAGATTGGAGTAATTGGAGTAAATATAACTGACCCTGGATTTGATTATCTACCTGTAGCAAATGGTAGTCAAGGTGGTGATGGAAGAACTTGGGCGACTGAAGATCAGACAACTGTTCAGCATCCAGATGGGACCTGGGATGAACCATGGGATCCTGAAGAAATAATCCCTCTTCAACCAGGGGATCTTGTTCAGACACCTATTGGTAGTAGGACTTTAGTTTATTGTATGAGTGGTAAAACTCATGAAGTATTTGGAGGAGCTCCTCATGCGGTAGTATGTGAGGGAGTTTTAACTGCTCCACCTGCAGTAGACACTGCAGTTCCTGGAGGACAGTATCCTGCTATACTTTATATTTGTGAAGTTGATATTATAAATCCTGGATTTGGATACAACAGTTGGGATGAAGTCGTTATTACTCCAGATGTTGGTGCAGTGATTCTTCCCACTTTTGGACCGTTTGGTAATTTAATGGGACTTGAAATTATTGATGGTGGGGAAGGATTTACTGAATTCCCTACTATTACTATTGAGAGTGAGACTGGATTTAATGCTGTAATTCGTGCTAGACTGTGTGTTGATAGAATTACTGATGAACTGAAGCTTCCTGAAGTTCAGGATAGGGTTGTTCAAGTTGTAGATTGCGTAGGTAAAATCTAATGGCAAAACCGGTTAGTGAGTATTATAAAAAGGTAGCGGAAACTCCTGATGCATTGGTGGAGTTAGGAAAGATTAATGAGGACGGAGTTAAGTCTGGATTCAAGGTAACTTGTAATGAAGATGGTGGACAAATAAAACCACATTATATACAGATGGATAATAGTGGTGAGGCACTAACCAAAGGAAGAAAAGGTGGAACTATTTGTCGTGGAGGAGGTTCTTTTCAAGTTAAGCATGGTGATTATGTAGGAGATGGAATACCAGGAGTTTATATTGATTCTGGAAATGGGGATATAGTATTGATAAGTGATGGTCGTATAAGAATGGTTGCAGAAAATATTGATTTGATAACGACTGGTGCTGGAAAAAATGGAAATATTAATATTAATTCAAATAACAATACTTATGTAAATGCAAGAGGTGCTATAAACATTAGAGCTAGTGGTAATATTACTATCTTCTCTCAGTTAGGTGCATGGTTAGAAGGACAGAATGCAGTATACGTTCGAGGTAAAGATGCGGAAGTGGTTGACGGTGCAACAACCTTTAAGGGTTCGCAAAAAATTCTTCCAATGGGAACAGGATCTCTTTCACCGTTACATACTCTTGAAGAGTTTAAAGCATCACTGAGGGCATTAATAGGATAGAAATATGAAAGCACCTGACTTATTTGTAGGAAAACAATTATTTGTAGGAAGTTATCTTCCTGATCCTAAAGGACCTATTGCTATTGGTATTGGACCAGCAGCAATCAGAGGTGCAATGTATTGTGCTGGACCTGCTGTGTTTGGCAATGCAACTACTTTTATAGCTCCTGAAGCAACAATGATGGTAGGTCGCTGTCACAATTTAGACATAGCAGGACTTGTTCCATCTATCCTTAAAGTATCCAGTCGTTTTAATCCTCCTACTCCTATTGATGTAGTTCTTGGGGATATTGAAGGACCAGTTGGTATTTTGGTTAGTGCATTAGTTGTTAATGCAACTGTGAATACCGTTGCTAATTATGTTTCTCCCATTACTAATTGGGTAGGAAAAGTCAATTATATTGGGTTGAAGAGTAAGGTTGGTAAGGAGATTCAATTCGGAGTAAAGTCTCTCTTTGGTAAG
>VTLG01008263.1_pt1 | contig 14355 bp, 27 predicted proteins | sample 4694571 | NCBI WGS metagenome assembly VTLG01 (sample SAMN12604809, study PRJNA352737) | marine metagenome | biome: ENVO:00000447; feature: ENVO:00000209|ENVO:00000569|ENVO:01000036; material: ENVO:00002151; isolation source: viral sequences binned using virsorter ...
AGTCCAACGACAACAATGGCGAATCAGCCATATCGTTTGCAGTGCTAAAACGATTACCCATCAATTCAAGGTGCATCATTTCCGTAACAGTAGAAGGATTGGTTAACCTTAAGTCAAAGTTGTAAATAGAAGACTCATCATACCCACGCAAATAAAGATGGACAAGTGATATCTTCGCCAATTCACTGACAACAATCTTTTGAATACGTTGAATAGTTCTCGCAAACTTAATATCCTCCTGTGCTAATGTTGATTTTCCCGACAGGTCTTCTTCAGCAGTAAGATAAGATTTAGGTACACCCAACGAAATAAACAATTTATTTTGTAAGTATTCTATATCTTCAATCGCTGCTGCATTTTCACCACCAGGCAATGTTTCAATTCTGCTTCCTCTATCACCACGAACCGGAATGAAGAAGTCTTCAAGAATAGATTCGGGATTATATCTCATATCAAGATTACCATTAGACTCCTGTGTAACTGCAATTCTCTTTAGCTTGTCTCTTGCATTTTGCATATAAGAATCTACATCTCTTGGAGGAATGTTTCCAACGTCAACATAAAACACTCTACGCTCAGGCGCTCTACTGATACGATAAATCAACATCGCATCTTCTGCCATTAACAATTGCTTCCACACCTTACGAGAAGAATCTAATACCGACCTACCGTAAGGTAAAAATCTGTCATCACCTAAAATACGCAAGTGAGAAACTTGATAGTTTTCAAATATTGTATTGCCTTGAGCGGTCCACTTAAACCTTAAGCTATTAGGATCATTATTGTATCCCTCTTCCCTTTCAATCTCGCCCACCGGCATTGCAATCGCACCTAACACACCCTCCTTATCAACAATATCTAATAGATTAAACATATCACCATACTTGCACATATTTCTAATCCATGTCCAAAGGTGAAAGTCTAAATCTAATCTTTGATAAAGCAACTCTTCTAACTCATGCACAATCTTATCGTCATCAGAAACTATTTGTAAAATCTTACCGTCTTCTGCATAAGTCATGGAGTCATCAGCATAAATGTCTAAAGCTCTTGTAATCTCTGGATAGTGATCCATCTCTTCATAATCTTTTACTCTCTCTAGTCTCTCTACTCCACCAACCAAAGATTGTTGGTACAATGCAGATGATGCTCTTTGGAAAGTATCAAAGGCATTTTTTTGCGCCCTAATACCAGGTCTTTCGGTTGGTACCTTATAAGAGGCTGAACCACCTTTTAAAATCTTTTTAAGTATATCAAATCTATCTGCCATAGTACCTTCCTTTATTTAGCTGCAGTTGCGTAAAACATAACTATTGCAATAATCGCGGGAATCAAACCGCCAATTCCACCCCACACACCAGCCTTCACTTTTAATGTAGCTATATCCACTTGTATTTGTGTAAGCTTGTCTTCAATGCCACTAAATTTATCATCATGGTCATCAAGTTTATCTATTACCATTTTTTCATACTTGCTCCAGCCATTGTCCTCAGCCATTTAATTCATCATCCATCGTAAATCCTCTCGCTGGCCATTGCCAGTATCAAAGGTAAAGTGTTCATTCATTTTTTCCTCATCATTTTTATAAATACCAAATTGATAAGGTGTAGATTGAAAATTAAGACCGTTTAATAATTGTTTAGTCATATCTTCATCTTGACTATTAAACTTAAGAGTAGTTGCTCTTACATACATACCAATAGCTAACGACATTACAAGGTCATCATTATAACTAGACATAGCTTCAGGCTTACCATTATTAAATATAAAGGTTTCCAACTCATTCTGCGTTCTTTTTGAATGTAAAATAAAATCATGTGTCCTTAAGTCTTCTTCCATACGAGCCACACAAGCTGGTCTGCTCTTCATACTCATAGTAAAACCAGGCACTGCATTCTTCGGCACATTGTATGGATCATAATGTAACTGATTAGAATTGCCTTCATGTATTCGGGTGAGATCTTTTATTGTCCAATACATATTTTTGTATTCCATCTCTATGATCTTCATAACCACATGATGACCCATAGAAGCATTTTCAACCACTATGTATGCATTATTATATTGGACCGCTGTGTTGTGAATAAGATGAGCATAAGTATCAGTATTAAGTTTACCTTTATACTCTGCCACTTGCTCATAAGTTTCTACATCAATAACATGAAACGCCGAGAAGTCATCGCCGTCGCCTCTAGCAACATCAGCAGAAAGTATATATTGCTTATCGTAATCGGGGTATTTCCATATCCAAAGGTTTTTATCTACCCAAGTTTTTTCTTCGGGATCTCTCATAAAAGGTCTGTAACCATTGTCCGCTTCTTCTTCATCATTCGGATGTTCTTCGTACCAACTTAAGGCTTTTAAACTAACTACATTATTACCCGACTGAAGAAAGTCACAATCATGTTCTTGTGCAAAAGCTTGATCACCTATTTTCTTTCTTTCGTTTCTACCCCACTCTTCATCTCTATCGGGATGAAAGTGCCATGGCAAATTAATAGGAGTGAAGGAAATATTTTTATCACCTACTCTTTCACTAACGCCAGCGGTTGCCTCTATATAACTTTTGTGAAACCAATTACCAATACCATTAGGTGAAGACAATACCACACAATCACCACCTGTTGCTAATGTAGGTTGAGCAGCTGTCCAAATTCCATCCATCGCCTTAATAAATGCAGCCTCATCAATAATCAATAAACTTAAAGCTTCGGAACGAGCTGCGTCTGTTGCGTTGGAACCAGTAGCGCCTGCTTTAATCTTTGAGCCATTCGCTAATTCCATACTTTGACGATTATCAATGGTTACCTCAGACTTTAACCAAGGTGGCACTTCATCCAAAAATACTCTTATCTTATCTACCAAGTTAGTAGCTGTGTCTCTTTTAGTGGCAAGAATAAAAATTTCCTTATTCTTAAAGAAGTTAGCCATCCAGCCAGCATAAGCAGCACACAAGGTAGATATACCTAACTGCCTCGCTTTTAAAATAATATTATATGAATTATCAAGAAAACTTTGAAGAGTATCCTCTTGGAAATCCCAAAGTTCAAAACCCAAAAGACCTTTAGTGGGGTGGCGTATTTTACCGTACTTCTTAATGAAGTAAATCGGATCTTTTCTACACCTTACATATTCTTCTGCTTGTGTTTTATCCATTTAACTTCTCATGCTTGATGCTTAAATAAGCCTGGTAAAATACCCACTCTATAATCTTGAATCTGCCACCAACCGTGTGCCTCTATCTGCTCTTCAAAGTCCGGACTTCTAGAGTTTGGTGGAGTAATCATTTCTTTAAAACCTATTTTAGCTGCTAAATCTAAAAACCATTCCTTACTACAGAGGAATGGGTTGTTACTCCAATTAGCATACTTACATGGCATACGCCATAAAACAATTTCTTCTTCTTCATCTATCTCTTCACAAATATCGGGACTATCATATCCAAAATTATCATCTATTGCAAAACCTATCCACCAATTTTTTTCAGGACAGCCGTGTCTGCCTTCTTCAGAATCAATATTTCCTGTAAGGTCAATTTTTCCCGCCCAGCGCATTGCTTCATTAGAAGTATGTATGTAATCTTTTACTTGGCGATATTTTATAATATCTACTTTATTTTTCTCAAGATTGCGATATCCCAATTCTAATTGTCTATAAATATCATTTTTATCTGACGCTAATTCAAAATCATTCTCTAAAAACAACACATATTTTGTACCACAATCTTCTATACCCTTTACCATTCCCCATCCAATACCGCAGTTTACAGGATGGCCACCCCACTCAAAACTCTTATAATCATTTTCTATTAAACTAATATCGTCATTAGCAATCTCATTAAAGAAAATAAAGTTGTCACCAACCATATCAACCAAACCATTTTCTTCATAAGACTTTAAACTTTTTTCAAGTTTATCTCTTCTGCCGTGGCTTAAAACCACCACGCCGATTTCTTCTAATTTCATTTAAAACCTTTCTATACAAATGCGGTAGTATTGACCGTTGGCCTCGTTCTCCGTGCATCGGGTGGTGGAAGAGTATCATAAGTAGGAAATGCCCTACCTTCATCTGGATATCTATCCTTAAATTTAGACTGTAATACTAAAACACTATTTATATTATCTAATATAAAAGTTTTTGTTGTCTTATCTTTTGTTGTATCCCAAGCATAAAGATAGCCATCCTTTATCTCATAAGGCTCTACTATCCTTACTACTCTTTCAGTAATAGCCCTATTGGGTGGTTTTTTCTTGGAATATAAAATACGAATTAAATTTAATGAACCAATTGCACCTTCAATTTTTAGTTGGTTTGCGGAAGAAATAGCCATTAGGACTCCCTTAATTTCAGAATCTTATAGTCTGGCTCTAATGTATTCTCCAATTGGGAACGTGTCATTTCAGTTTCTATTTCTAACCCAACCACATATTCTAGAGAGGGGTTGTCTTGGGCTTCGGGGTTAATAGTATCTACTGTTCCATCTTTTTCCTTATTAACTTTAATGCCTAAAACATTAAAATCAAACTTTAATTTTTTTAATTTTTGTTCTTTATTCTTTTTTGTAGCAAAAGGTATTTGTAAAATCATTTTATAAGTTTTAATGTTTTGCTCTATCCCATCTTCATCCTCTTCTCTTTCAGCTTCCGTTAAAGCGTTTGCAAGGGTTGCTTCCGTTGCTCTAAAACTATCAGCATAATCGTCACCCCATAACCTATAACGAGACATAATAATGTCTACATCTTTTTCAGTATCGACATCAGTTAAATCATTAATCATTTTTTTTATGTGGGGTCTATCAAAACCAAGATCAGCAAGCCGTACCCAAATCATGGACTTATATCTTTCTTGGCGTTGCATATTATTCTTCTTAATAGAAGAAACATACATCTGAATTAATTCACGGATATCTTGTTCGGACAATAATACTTTATGTAATTTCATTTTATTCCTATATAAAATAAGTTATGTGAGTCGCCCGAAAGCGACTCACATATTTTGAAGGGTTTTTTCTATTAACCCACTGCGGCCTTTATATCACCAAAGGTTTCCGCTACCTTTTTACTTCCACCGCTCAGTAATCCAGCTGTAAGCACTTGGCCTAAGGTCGAAGCCTCTCCATTAAACAGCATTGATACCAAGTCCACTGGCACTTGATTGGCGATTAGAAAGGAAACACCAAAAGCAATAGGAACCTTAAGTCCCTTACCACCTAAGAGTTTCGCGTAATACTTCCATCCAAAAACAGTAGCAAGACCTCTTTCGATAATAACTGAAAGAGTAATCAGCAGTGCAAACACACTGGCTACGTTTTCAAGAATAGGTCCAAATTCCATAAATATTCTCCATATACGTTATAGATTTCTACACTAACCAATTATAACGCGTGAATGTCTTCCATAAATATCATGCATAAACATCAATTTTACCACCGGAATCATCATGCTCAGATAATTGTTGTGCATCGTTGTTATTGTTAGGGTTTTGAGTAAATTTTTCACGATCATATATAGAAGATGCCCCTAAGATAGCGTTTACTTTATCCACAGGGGTTAATTTACTCAGAGCTGCAATTAAATCTGAAGTAATTGTATAATTATTTACCACAGGTAATCTCATTTAGCTTTTTTGCCTTTTCTTCAAGTCTCTATTAACCATTTTTTCACCACGTTGCTGTAAGGATGTAAGAATAGCATCAAGATAACGCCTTCTATCAGAAGGGCTGCTTGCTCCTATCTTATCCAGTTCAGCCCAAATATTTTTAATAACACGGCCTGCTATAGAGCGAGTCTTATTAACATTTATAGGTTTACTAGCTTTGTCGCCAAATGATTCACTTAGTTTCATTATATTTTCTCTTTACCGCTTAAGTAACCGGCAATGATACCAATTACACCAGTTACAGCCATTTGTAAAAGATTGACTACACTTTCATCTACAGGTCGATGTTCTTGCAGAGAAACATAAAAGTCACCCACAACTATTACCATTAGCAATAGCATCAACCCACTAGTTAATATTAAACAAGTCCAATCTTTTACAGTTTTCATCTAGCTACACTTCTTCTTAATATCAGACCAAATCTCATTGGCAAATGCTTCGGGATTAGAAATGTCCTGTACATTCTGCTTGAGTTTCTTCACTACGCACTTTTTAAATGCCGAACCACCCTTACCTTTTGAGAGGGTACTCCACATACACTCTTTTATTACATTTCTGGGATCAAAACCTTGTATCCTCTCATTTACCTTATTAATTCCTACTGCACACTTAATTGGGTTGAATGCCATAACTTTCCTCCTTACGGTTTAGGACGCTTGAATATTTCTGCTGTCCTTGTGTCAAAATAGGTACTGTCACTAATATGAGTGAAACGACCATTTTGAGCATTATTCTTTTCTAATTCAATTAATTCACCTAACAAGGAATTTAATTGCATTTGATTTCTTACTACTTCTACATGCATCTTCATAAACCTTTCCATACGAGATGCTAACCTCTCTACCTCTATACTACGACTACCACCATAATAACTTTGGTTAGACTCTTCTTGTGCTATCGCACCAAAAACTAAAATACAAATTACTGCTACAGCTGCTACAATATACTTGGTCTTTTTCATTATTTTGCCCTCTTACTTTTTAAAAGATAATTACCGCCAGACACCGGTAATGGTTTATACCCCAATCCTTGCGCTAATTTCTTAACCATAACATTGTAAAGCCTCATTCTATTCATTTCTTTAGCAGTAAAACTAATATACTTAGGTTTCTCTCTTTTTACAAACTCTTTAGTTGCGGCTAATGCATTATTAAAAACCTCTATAGCTTTTCCACCACCTGTAATATCATTAGAAACCGTTGGTTTAACCTGCATAAAATCAATTACCCAAACATTCTCTATTTCTTCTGCGCTCAATTTTACTGGATGCACCATACTTTCATCTGCTCTACCCATAGCCGCAGTAAACACAAACACCCTATCCCCTACAGTAAACGTACCTTCCCACTTTGTAGAGCTTTTAAAACCCCACTTTATCTTGCCTTTTGGCTTTGCAAATACTTCAGTCAGCTTCATTATATTTATCTCTTACTATGAGCTGCCTTATATGCTCTTTCGTGACGTTTAACCAATATTTGACTAAATCTTTCATCAACCATACGTTTTACCATTCTAAAATATTGATATTCATCTTCCATATTGCCTTTATCAACCATAGTATCTATGCCACTTATAATAACCTTAGTGGCTTTGTCAGCAATCAAACGAGCCTTTCTTAATTCTTTTCCACCCATCACTGTAACTTCAGATAGTTTCATTATATTTCACCCTCATAGAAAAATGTCGTGTAGGGGAAAAAATTGGGTCCGCCCGGAATTTGATATCGGTGGTTTTTCATCTTTTTCCTCATTTTACCTTTCTATCTTATGGCTATATCGTTCGTCACGCAGCTTAGATTCTTTTTCATTTTTTTCTACTTCTTTTTTTAGAGTAACATTTCGTCTAGTCAAAGTAGATCTTTGATTAGTTAATAAATTTAAATTTGCATTAAGTACTGCATTTTCATTTTCCTTTTTTTTTAATTCATTCAAATTAATCTGCCGGATATCCTCTAACAGTTGCAACTCTTCCTTTATCCGTGCAACATATATCATACTAACAACCTTTGCCGCTACCACTATTAACAACATAAATAAAGCACCCATAAAACCTAAAATATCATAAGATCCCATTGAGCTTTACATTCCAAAAGAATCACCACATCCACAAGAATTTTTTGCAGAAGGTATTTCTATGGTAAATCCAGCGCCCATTAGTCCATCGTGATAATCCAATGTGGCATCATGCAAAAACAATAAACTCTTAGAGTCTACTACTATCTTTACATCTTCAAACTCTGTAACCATATCCGTATCTGTAATTTCTTCTGTTTCACAAAAATCTAATTCTTTCATGAACCCTGAACATCCACCGCCCTTTATAGATAAACGTAAATGCGTATTATCAGCATCACGATCTAAAGTGCCCATAAGATCTCGCCATTTAACTATAGCTGTTTCCGTCATTACCATTATATACCCGTTTTCTTTTTTAATTCTAATTGCCTCTTTATCCACCGTTTAGCTAAAGCGCTTCTTACGGGCGACTTGATAAACTTATTAATGGTGGTATAAAACTGTTTAGGAAAAATAATAACTCCCGCCTGTGGATCTCTTTTTGCCACTCTCTTATCAGAATTATCAATGATTTTAAAATTACCCTTAAATAGACCTTGGAATCTACCAAGGTTCTTCTGCACATTTTTCCAAATTTTTTCCACCATCTTTTCAGGCAACTTTCTATCACGTTGAGCATTTCTTTGTTGAGCCACTTCTAAGCTAGTATTAATATAAATCATATAGGTATCATAACCTAACCGTACTAATTCCTCTCTCTTTTTCTTTATCTTACCATAGTCATCGCCGGTGCCATCAATCAACAACCCCAATCTACCAGCCGTATAAAGTTTTTCTTTTGCATCCTTTATTCTTTTAGCTTTTTGCCTAGGGGAATCCGCTGGCTCTGTTAGCTTTTTAAACTCTTCATCACTTAAGTTTCCTAAATCTTTTGGATCTACTCCAACCTTCTTTAAAAAGTATTCAAACTCTGGATCAGAGTTAACTAGTTTTACGCCACTAGGTGCAAAAGACATATCCATTTTGCTAAAACCACCTTTGGGTATGCCTACTAGTTCGTTGGCCACAAAAGATTTACCACTGCCAGGGCCACCAGCTAAGAAGATAGCTTTAAAAATACCAGGATCATATACGCCCTCATTCAAAATATGAATATCTATTAATTTCACTTTTTACTCCCTTTAGCTAACCAAGCTGCAACACCAGCTATGATGGCAGTAATACCGCCATCGACAAATGACAACTGTAAAAACTCTTGACCATATCTATCATTTTCTGTAGCAATGGCCAGGAGCCAATCAATTAACTCTTTAAAACCACCCACGCTCAAGCCCGTCACGGCTGGGTGATGACCATTATCTTCTTTTACTTTTTTACGTCTTACTACATGCCCTTCTTGTTTTTCTTTACTTACTCTACTTAAACGTCTAAGCTCTTTCTTTACACTTTCATAAGCCGTCTTAACTACTAACGGTACTTGATGACCTTCTTCGCCATCTATTAAATCATCAGCACCTCTTACCGTCTTACTATCTAAAACATCATGAGGAGTCCTACGATCATTCATTATAAATCTTTATGACCTGCTCTATAAAACCACCCCAACGTTATTGTAGAACACCAAACCATTACACCATAAACAGCCTCATGATTCCACCACTCCATCCACGCATGACCTCCTGGAAAACCAATTACCTTCCAAGTTTCATACAAAATAGTAATAGCTATTGTTGCAGCTCCACTCCAATAACCAGCCTTCTTTGCTTCGTCCGTAGCTTTTTGTTTCTTTGTTACTTGAACTAATTGCTTACTGGCTACTTTAGCTTCTTTCTTATACTTATACTTATCCTTCGCGAGCATCTTGCTAGTTGCATTGGCCATTTGGGCCGATTTCTTATAATTTATTATTTCATTTCTAGCTGACTCATATTTTTCTTTTAATTCAGTAGGTGATGCTATTCTTTCCCACGGGGGATATCTTTCCACCATAGTTCTCCTATAAAAAAATATTCAGAGAGAACCTTTATACGGATTTAGAGTAACCTTTCTACCAAGCCTTGCAACTCCAATAACGTGCCTTTGTTTTTGGTCCAGGATTATCACAATTATGTCTTGCCCTAAATGATTTTCTACGTTTAGGGTCACTCTTCTTTATCTTCATGGTCTTCTCACCACCCTTACCCTTATGACCAAACTCTACTTTCTTCACCTTTATAGTACCATCTTTATTCTTCTTACCACTGTTGACGTATACCTTTGACTTCTTGGTGTCGCCCCTTGTAGGTTTGTTTAACTTTACCTTACGACCTTGGTATTCTGCCTCTAGTACATCAGAAAGTTTCAACGATATGTACCCCCACTTTCACGATAATGTTTCTCTGCATAACGATTTTTTGCAGCACTAGAAGCTTCTCCATACTTTCTCTTAGCTGCTCTTTTTGAAACTTTCCATTTCTTTTTATCTGTAGGAACTCCAAAACTCGCAATCAAAGCTGCATCTTTCATTTCTTTACGAGTAATTTTAGGTTTACATCCTTCTGCAATATCAGTTAGCTTCATCGAATGGCTCTCTCAATATCTCTAACAGATGTGTCTGAGTTTTGTATTCTATCAATCTCTTCGGGATCTTTCAAAATCTTTTGAATTTGTTTCTTCATTTTATTATTAAGCTTTATTTTCTTATATCCCTTAAATGCCAGATCATCACCCGCAGTAGTAACATCGGCTGAACTCATGTAAGGCTCTCCATAATTAGGCTGCAATTGAAACTCTACACCAGTCCATTTCTTAACACCTTTTGCTGCAGTATAAGGATACAGAATGATAAACACCATACCCTTTTCTCTGGCAGATTTAAAGACTTCACCAGCTTGATACTCTCTATGTATGTCAATATCTTTTTTAGCTTCTTTTATAATATTGGTTAGTCTCATTTTATTCCTCTATATAAATGTCATCATCATCATCGTCTTCGGATGGACCATATTTAAATTTATCGTGTGCCGCTAAAATTTTTACCATCATATAAAACACTGCAACCATCACTAACGAACATATTACAATAACTTGTTTAGCTTCATCACCTAATGTTTCCCAATGATTAATAAAGTATTCCATCAGTTCATTAAGTTGTTACATTCCTCTTTCATAGATACACTCCTACAACAATAAATATAAAAAAAGAGGGTTAAATAACCCCCTTACCCACCAAATTCGTAACCCCAAGTTCTTATATCGTGATGATAAATCTCTGCAATAGCGTTTATCATTATATCATCATACCACTCAGTATAATGTTTTCCATCCTTTTTCTTGCGTCTATGTTTCTCACTACTCCACGGCAATGTTTTATGAGGCACATCTATTCTATCGCAAAGAAAATCAAAACAAAACTGAAATTTTTCATACATTCCTACATAATTAGTTAAGACATGTAAATTTTTATCATGTACATATTCATATTGAGATTTAAACCAACGAGGTAATAACAGTCCTTTTCTATGCGCTAACAATAAATATCTTATTAACTGTTGAGGTTCTTTAAAATCTGTATCTACAGGCAGATCAAACAAACCATTAAATTGCTCTTGTAGCAACACCTCTTCTTTAAATTTTACCCACAGAGAAATAAATCTATCCCAGGGATTTCTCACAAAAGCAAACTTAAAATATTCTTCAAACTTTTCCTTTCCATAGTTTAACGAAAAAGGCTGAGAGTCTTGTGCCAAAAAGTTTGTATTCCAATCATATAGCCCTTGGCCCACATGACCTACTACATCGCCTACCTCATTATTATATACTTCTTTGTTTCTTTCTTGATTAAACCCATATAAGTGCCAATCATACGGACCAAGATAATCGGGATTATCGCGGGGATGACTACCAGCCTTATCTTCAGTACGATCACCCCATAAGCAATCTTGCACAGCACTACCACCTGTTCGTGGTATATGAAAAAATATAAATCTACCCTGTTTTGATATCATAATGTTTTATTAAACTCGTAACCACTTAAGTGATCAACATGAAAATAAAAGAAATCTTTACTCTTTAGGCAAATACTATCTTTAGTACGAAGAAGATCATGTCCAGCAGTTGTCTCAGTAGGTTGGTAATCAAAAGGAAACTCTTTACCATCTTTACCTTTTATCATAAAACGAGCATTAATAAATGTAACCCTATTAAATAACTCACGATGGCATAAGAAAGCCGCCCCATAAGCTTGTCCATACTCTGGAGCATCAACGTGTGCAGTATTAGGGGGTGGGTTTACATAAAAATAATCATCATAATCATAAACTTGATTTACTGGAAAAACCTCTTCACTTGTTCGACCTATTAAATGACTTTTATAAGTAGGTCCAACTGGCTCATTAGCTACAACATATCTATTATTATCTTCTTTCAAAACCCCATCAAAATCTACAAATCTAGCTTCGGTTGTATCCGCATACTTTTCTATTCTAGATACAATAGCTGCATGAGGAATTTGTTCAAATCGTTGAGGTACTATATAAATGTTTTTATCATTATCAATAGTGTTATAAATATTATTCCAATCTTTTGCATAGATAAGTTGATCGGCTTCAGTAAAATAAACATACTCTTCATCAAACCCTCTTTGTTGAACACTACGCACAAGACTAGCAGGCAAAAAGATAGGGTCTATTTCACCACCATCAGCATCTAAAACTTGTACTACTTCTATATCAGAATTTAATTGAATCGGCCTTAAAGTATTAAAGTCAGCTTCATTATAAACCCCCACAACTAATTTAGTCATAAAAGGTTTTAAACTATTGTAAGTATGTTCAAAATATCTTAAAACATTATCTAACTCTGTCTGACGAGGCGCACTAGACACCCCACCAAAATATGGCGTAATAGCTAAAAACTTTTTCATTCAGCCTCGTTATATTTTACCTATAGGTTACTGTAACTCTAACTCCACCGTCATTTGTACTGCTTTGCTCTCTCCTTATTTCTTCTTTAACTTCATCCTTACCACTGACAAAATAATCAGCAGCAGCATGGGCATCACCCTTAAAAGGTGCAGTAAAAGATTCTGTCTTTTCTACATCACTAGCTTTAGGTGTTGAGGGAGCTTTAGGGGCTTTAGCCTCTTCTCTCGTAATAGTGCCGTCATCATCGGCTGGCACTTCTTTCTTAGGTGTTGCCTTTGCCTTTGCCATTTATTGATCCTTTCTTTTTATAAATCTTTCATACATTAAAGTATCTATATTTTTTATTTCATTAAAATCTTCTAAATCAGAAGTTGCGCTCATCTTAGTAAATATTGGAATATCATCAATTACGTAATTGACTTTTCCTTGTTCGTTATTCATTTGAGTTAAGTAATCATCACCATACCATATACGTATGTTTTCGGGTATTTTATAGTATGAATTACGATGACCAGCCATCACTATACCAAAACCCCAATCTCGTATTACAATGGATTTTAGAGCAATTTCTCTATCTAAAAACGTAATATTTTCATTACTACAATCAACTACCTTAATAACGCTTGGCTTATCTATACCAATTATTCCTTTGTCTTTAGTCAACCATTTTTCCAATTTAGAAACAAAGTTATAGGGTATAATAATATCATCATTAAGAATTATAAACTTATCGTAGTCAGATTCTTCAACGCCTAAATTCCACGAAGGATTCACATATAAGTTTTCTTCTTGCCTGAGTGTCACAACTTTTTCGTTATCATAAAAAAAATCTGCAGGCGCATTATCTATAATGATAATCTCACCTACAGATTCATCTTCTACTAATACATTTACTAAATGATCCGTAAACTTTTTAGCTCTCCACAGAGTAGGAATAATTGCTGAAACTTTGCTCATTCACTACGGGCTAGCTGGTGCTGGTGTGACCGGGGAGGAATCCGCAGAATCAGCGACGGGTTCCGTACCTACGTTAATAGGTTCAATCATACTTGCCAAAATCTGATTAAACTTAGCCATACCTTCAGCAGGTTCGTTTTGCTTTGCCTTTACATTAATCTGATACTTAGCTGATTGATCCGAGCTTCGCTGTGTGTCCTTAGAGGATGAAACAGTACCAGTGCTCTTAGTGCTGCTATTAACTGAAGTGGAAGCCTTACCACTAACACCCCAAAAACCAAACTCAACCGAAGCCTCGGCTCCTACGGAAGTGCTAGACTCACTTGTGCTTTCACTGCTATCCTTAGTAGAAGTGCTTTCACTAGTCTTCACTTCCATCATAAAATCAATTTCCATAGTATCCAAACTGAAGTTAGGAATGGTTACTAATGGAAGCAAAGGCATCTGCACCTGTTGCTTAAGAATTTTAGGTTCACCAGATTCAGCATCCGTAGCTAATCTATCGACCGCAATATTTAATACTTTTGCTTGTCTATTATCTCCAGCTCCGTCATTATCAAAGAAAGCTAAATCATTTACAAAATCTAATGTTACTTGTGCTAATGCTGCTTGACCTTTAGCAGCGGAAATCAATGGATCAAGAATTAATGTTTCTATAGGTAAACCTACAAATGCGTCTGCTACATTACCTGCCGCCATAACTTCTCTCCTAACTTGGTATAAACTTTATCAGATTATCTTTAATACGAGCCAACCCTTCGGGTGGATCTTTTCCTTTAAACTTAACACTAATGGTGGCAAGCTCTTTACCCCCATCACGA
>VTLG01010697.1_pt1 | contig 14353 bp, 23 predicted proteins | sample 4694571 | NCBI WGS metagenome assembly VTLG01 (sample SAMN12604809, study PRJNA352737) | marine metagenome | biome: ENVO:00000447; feature: ENVO:00000209|ENVO:00000569|ENVO:01000036; material: ENVO:00002151; isolation source: viral sequences binned using virsorter ...
TTTGTTCATTTTTTAAAAAGATTGAATTGGTTGTTTTTGTCTGTTCTTAATTGCCATTGATGTTCTCTTTTTCCATATCGACCCATAACTTTCTTTTCTGTTTTTTCTAGGCTGCCTTCGTTTGTCAAGTCTGTTAAAGCTCTTCTAATTGAAGTGATCGGATAAGCGTCATTAAGCATTTCGCAAATAACAGAAGCACTTAATGGGTTTCCTTGATCGTGAAAACACAAAAGTATTTTCTTCTCTTGTGTTTTAGCTTTTGCATGAGATTCAGCAAGTTCTGAACCTGTTTCTTCTGTGGTGTTGTAGTAGCTCATTGTTATGTAGGAAAATCCTTAGGGTCTATGACTTCTACAGATTCGGTCGGTGGTGTTTCTTCTCTTGCCAAATTCCGAAACCTGACACCTTCGTAACCTCTTGGGAAGATCGCAAGGTTTGAGTTTGCATCATCAATACATCTTTGAGCACCGGGACTTGGTTGATCTAAATCTGCCAATGTCCATAGAGGTCTTTCAGGGTTTGATGGGTTAGGTGATTTAAGACCCCGTTTCAACAATTTGATGGTTGAGGCCTTGTTGTATAGGGGCTCCATTAATCAAACCCCCCAGCCGCCGTAAATACCCGTTGTGCGGGGTGTCCCGTTGTTGGTTCAGGATTCCATGAGGAAGTTTTTGTTTTTGCGAAGGTTTCGTAATTTTTCAGGGTGATGCTTTGCCACTCATTCGCAATTGCCAAGGTGATTTGATCCTTGACGGCATCCTCACCATATTTCTTCTTGATTCCGATTAAACCCTTCTCACCCATTAAAAGGTCAAAGGCTGCTTCCGTCTTCTTCCCTTTTTTCGTATGCCAAAAATCAACGATCAAACTAGACATAGATTCCAATTCAAACGGAATTAAGTCAGCACTAAATTTAAACCTCGTTTTTTTAAAATTTTCTTTTTCCTTATTTATACTATTAGGTACTCTATTAGTACTAGATAAAATACCGCCCTCTTTTTTTGTTTCTCTCTCTCTTCCGTTCGGTATTTTAAGGGTATCACATGCGTCAAGTGATGCAAGACCCTTAGAAACCATTTCGTTAATAAAGCTTGTGGTTGACAGCCATGATGGCTTTTTGTCTTCACAGGCCTTAATCAATTCGGGTGCTATTCGTGTGCAGTTTGTGGGCATTTTGTACCAAATGTGTGGTGTTTCTGGGTGGTTTACGCTATCAATATGCCACATGTGGTGTTTAGGTCAAGTATCTTATTGAAAATAATTTGTTAGGTACTTGTGTCAATGTGTATAATTGACTTGACCTGAAGCTCAGAGGCCTTTGCCAATGACCACTAGGATCGAAGAAATTAAAGAAGATCTCCAATGTTATGGAGTAGACCCTTTTCAAATTGCAGCAGAAGCAATTGATCGGGGTGATCGGTTGGCTCTTCAAGTAACCCGTTTAGAAAAGGTAATTAATCAGATAAAGCCCGATCTAACAAAAGCCTCACAACATTGCTCCGGCTTGTGCCAGCTTTAACAGCCATTTCGTTGATTTTGTCATTAACCTCTGGAGTGACGCTGACCTGAACAATTTCGCTCCAAAGTTCGCTCCCTCTTGATTTGTTAGGCATTAATGGAAACCTCGTTAATCTCAATAATATAAGAAAAAACCTGAAAAGCTATTGCCCTTCAGGTTTCGGTGTTTTGTTTAGTAATTCAATCCTACTGTGTGCTTGGTGCAACTCCAGACAAGACCTTCTTTTTTTGCGTCTGCAATAAGTTCGTCTTTTTCATCCTCGGAGTAAGCGTGTTCATCCCATTTATTAGTTGTGATGAACCAGTAGTAACTTGGATTCTCTTCCGCATATTTTTCCTCTTGTGCTTGGATGTCAAGTTGTTCGAGGTGGCGGTTTAAATCGGACTCAACTGGGCAAGACATTGTGGTTGATGTTTGAACTGATTTAATCTTAATAACATTAGGGCATAATGTCAATAAGATTAGGCAATTATTACAAAGCAAAAAAAAGAGCCTTTCGGCTCCTTATTTATAGATTTTTTACAATATGTTCTTCTATTCCTAGCTTTCCGATAAGAAAGTGTTTAGCCCAGTCATCTCTTACTTGATCTGTTTTTGTATCAACGCAATAAGAAATTAGTTCTTCAGTACCTGCGTGTTTTGTAGCAAATTTGAAGTACTTGTTTTTTAGATACTTGTTTTTCATTAGTCGTATGTATCAAAATTAATTGGTTGACCTGTCCAAGGTTCGATTGTTCCTCTGTACATTTCGTAAGCGGTTTCGCTTCCGTCGTAATCGTCAACATTAATTTTTTTTCTGAACTCTGGGCCTCTTTTGGTTGACTCAAGGTCTGGGAGTTTTGTTCCTGCTTGTCCATATCCATCGTGAGTATGGATGACGCTAGGGATTTTTTGGAACCATACGGTCTTCTTTGTTCGCCTTGTGACTTTGAAAAAATCAACAAGACTCATGGTTGCTCCCCATTGCATCATGCAGATTTGACCTTCAACAAATTCGAGTGGCTTCAGAATTGTTGTGTTGCTAATCGTCATTTGTAAACGTGGTTGATTACTCCTGAAGCTTATGGGAGTGCTTGGATAATGTCAATAAGATTATTATTTGTTTTTATCGGTCATGTTAGGGGCTTGGTCTGAAGGCTGTATCGTTAAGAGCGTGAAGAACCTCAACCACGGGATTCTTCAAATCAGCAAGCCCCGACCTTATTCTAATTGAGATTAAGGATTTTTCCAATATTATCGTCAATTAAGATGTTTTCCGTTTTGTCCTTGAGCTTGTTGGCTTCGTAAGTCTTTCTGGCAAGTCTGCTTTTTTCTAATTTTTTTGCTGCTTTTTTCCTTCTTGCTCTTTCTTGATGAGCAAAATGGAGCAAGTGTCCAAGTTCTTTACTTGGTAAAGAGCAAACCCATTTCTGCATTGCTGCTTTGTTTGTCGGATTCATGGCAAAAAAAAAGCCCCCTTGCGGAGGCAGGTTGGTTAAAAAATCAAGGCCCATGCGGTCGCTAATCCGGCAATGGCAAATAGAACGGTGACTTCCTGTTCTAAATTTTTAACCCTACGGCTCAAGCCTTCGTTTGTTGCCTCAAGATTTTGGTTCTTTGTGTAAAGAACTGCTCTTGTTCCAGCGTTTGAAGGGATCTTGGCGGTGGTTGATGTCATGGAAAAATCCGTTTGTGGTTGACTTTTTAATCTTAATAACATTAGTTGATAATCTCAATAAGATTAGACGCTATTGAAACAGTTTGTAATAATCTCAATAAGATTAGTCCCATTGCTTCTCGTAGATCAATTTTCCGGCCTTGATGATTTCCTTCCCAAGCTGCCCATTACTCCAACCTCTTCTAAATGCCAATCCTGACCAGTCCTCGGTCGTTAATTTTTTGAGCAGTTTGGGATTCAAAAACTCAATAGGCATTGAGTCGGGGATTTTGCTTAAATCCATTAATTTTTAGGAACCGTAATAAAGGTAGAACTCACCGTTCTTACCCGTTTGTTCAATTATCTCAAAAAAAGAGTGCCAATCTTCGTATTTTTCCTCGGCTTTTAAATACAACTCCTCGGCTGCTTTCCAAACCGAGCCCATTGTCCCGTCTGGAATTGTGGTTCTGATTTCGCTGTAAATCATATCTCGATCCTCTTCATAATCTCCGCTTGCCCAATGTCCAACGCAATAAATAAGCGTATAAGGTGGCTTCGTGATGGGATTTTTTAAAATATCAAGGTCAAGCATTGGTTTGACAACCGAGCTACCTGTTAATGGGTTGAAAATGTGGCAAGACCATTGAGTTTTGTAACCCAACTCTTTCCGCAAATTAGAGAGGTGATCCAGATGTGTTTTCCAGATTGGGTCTGTCCAGTTTTTATGTGCAGCAGTCATTTTTTGGCTGCCCTCCTTGCTCTTTCAAATGCTTTCGCTGTGTTTCTATTTGTATTTGCCTGAACGTCGAAACCCGGCTGAGAAAATGTTGCATAGTCCACTTCATGTAAAAAGAGGCAGGTTCTATTCAGGTCATACCAAATAGCCGTAGGCCTTGGACTTCTACCTGTTGTGTAATGAAATCCTATTCTCAAATCTTTTGTGTTTCGTAAAACTCGTAGATCTGAATCCGTCACTTTTAGTTTTTTGGCGGTTTGAGCAGTCGAAGAGTCAAAGTTGAAATCACCAACTTTGTAGATGGGTTCCATCTTTTTTTCTTGTTGAAGCCTTAAAAGTTTGTGCATTAACAAATGCAATTCAATAAGTTCTTCTTTGAGAGCCTCATCCCAATCTCGTCTCATGACGAAATCATGCTGGTCTTTTGCCAAGAAATAAAGCTTGTCTAAATCGGAAGTGGTTAGAGTCATTTGAGTGATTCACACGCTAATTGGATTTTGTTAACCTCGCAATCATGCTTGGTCATGTCGGAAAGGGATGAATTAACACCCCAAAAAAGAACCGCCCCGAAGGCGGCAAATAAAAGGAATCTCATTTTGTTAATTCCTCAAAATCGGTTGTCTCGAATAAAAGGTCTCTTTCAACTTTTAGACCGAATGGGCCTTTGATTGATTCGATCTCCTTAATGTTGAAGTAACCCATTTCTTTTTCATGGCCTTCAACGTATCCGAAACAACCGCCTGTTTTTGGGTCGTATTCCATAACGAACCAAGTCCAGAAGCTCCAAGGGGTGAACCATTTCACATACGCTTTGTTCGTCGCTGAATGAATGGCGGGAAGCTTTTTCTCAAGTGCTTTTGTTAAAAGTTTCATTGGCCTGTGGTTGATGGCTTCTTAATCTTAATAACATTATTGGATAATGTCAATAAGATTATTTGGTTTTGTCGTATTCGTAATATTCATCAAACAAGGCTCCGTCTGCATTTGCGGCTTGTTTCCATTCAATTGGTTTTAATTCCTGCTCCAGTTTTACCTTGGTTTGATTTCTCAACTCCAGAAGGCTATCCATTGCCGCTTTTAAACTTTCCATGTCCTCTTCGCTCAATCCTGCTTTTTTCAGTTCTTCATCCGTAACGCTCGAAATAATTCTTTGAATTGCTCGGTATGCAATACCAGCGTCATTTTTTGCGTCTGTTTCCATTGGCTCCCAATTCCCAAAAGATGTCTCTCTATAGAGGCTCCCTTTGATCCATCTAATCTCGTCAGACATAATTTTTTATATAAGGGGGTGAATGTAGGAAAAATAAAAAGCCTCCCGAAGGAGGCTCGTTTTTAATCTTCGATTGTTTCTACCAAATCATCTGCTGCATTAACTAATGCCTCGGCTGATTTTTCGATCTCCTTGATGTTTTGCCTCAAAATTTCATCTCCGTCTTTCATTGTTTGAATGATTTCTCGGAGGCTATCGGCAAGTTGTCCCATGAATTAAGTCCTGTGTGGTTGACTCGTTAATCTTAATAAGATTATTGCATTGGGTCAAGCCCTCCCTTAACCATTCCCCATGTTTTTCTTGTTGTTCCTTGATTCTCGTGCAATGCTCGCACTCACAAAAATATTCCTGCATTGGCGGGGTCGTTCCTTGCTTTACACTAACGGCCTATTAAACTTGGGGCATTTAAGCTTCCTTTATTTTTGACCTCTATAAAAGATCTCAAAGGCGATCATAAAAACGCTCGCAAAAGAACCGACCGTTCTGCCACCTTAATCAAGGAATCATTAGAAAAATTTGGGGCTGCTCGGTCAATAGTCATAGATGAAGACAATCGAATCCTTGCCGGAAATGGAACCATTGAAGGTGCAAAAGCAGCAGGGATTAAAAATCTGCGAGTCATTGAAACGGATGGGAAAGAAATTATTGCTGTAAAAAGAATCGGACTAACGGAGGAGGACAAGGTTGGGCTTGCCCTTGCCGATAACAGGACTTCCGATTTATCCGAGTGGGATAGGGAAATGCTTCTCAAGCTTTCCGAAGAAAATGACCTCTCGCCTTGGTTTGAAGAAGAAGATCTTGATGCTTTGCTGGGGGAAGGTGTTGAGGAGGCTGATCTCCCAGATTTGGATAATGGGGAAAAAGAACCTTTTCAACAAATGAGTTTTGTCTTGCATGACGAGCAAGTTGCTCTTGTCAACGAGGCAATTGCAAAATCCAAGGACTTCGGAGAATTTACCAACTCCTTAAACCAAAACTCCAACGGGAACGCTTTGGCTCGTATCGCAGAACTATTTATAGGTTGGAGTGGCACTCATGGGGTTAGCTAAACAAATAGTTGTAAAACCAATTTCTGGCAAAGATGCCAATGCTTTGGTTAAAAGGCTTCATTACAGCAAAGCCGTCATGGCAAGCAGCCAGTTGCATTTTGGAGTTTTTTTGCGTGGCAATAAACGATTGCTTGGAGCCATGCAATTCGGCTCAAGTATTGACAAACGAAAAACCCAGAAACTTGTTGCAGACACTCCTTGGAATGGATTTCTGGAATTGAATCGGATGGCCTTCGATGAATTGCTCCCAAGAAATAGCGAATCAAGAGCAATTAGCATCGCTTTAAAACTAATTAAAAAAAATTATCCTCACATTCAATGGATCATTTCTTTTGCTGACGGGGCTCAATGCGGTGACGGCACTATATATAGAGCTTCGGGTTTTTACCTTACTTCGATCAAAGTTAATAAACAGATGCTGTTATGGAAGGGGAAGGTCATAGCAAAAAAAACCTTGGATTCAGGGACTTATCCTCGAATCAATGGCAGATATTATTCGGGTTATTTACTCGAGACAAAACAAGCAACACCCCTACCCGGTTTTCAGTTGAGGTATGTTTATTTCCTCCACCCAACTGCCAAAGAAAGACTAACCGTTCCAATCCTTCCGTTCTCAAAAATTAAAGAAGTTGGTGCTTCCATGTATAAAGGTATTAATATTAAAGAGCGTCTGAAGCAGGATCAAGTCAGCACCCCTGACAAGATCGGAGGGGCAGCACCTACCCGGACGCTCCAATAATTGTGTTAATAATATAAATATGGGAGTAAAAGGCACTCAGGCTGAAACCGTAATACGAGCTCAGAAATTTGCTCGGATCATTGCCAATGGCGGGAGAAGGTCGGATTGCGTTCGTTTTGCCTCAGAAAACTGGGGGGTAGGTGAAAGAGCCGTAGATAAGTACTTAGGGCTGGCTAGGGAGCAATTGAAGGCCGATTGGGATATAGAACGCCCTCAGATGGTGGCAGATCTTTTGAGCCAATGCAGCACCTTACAGATGGAAGCCAGAAGGGCTGGTCAATATCACATTGCTCTTGGTGCGATTAATACGGCAGCAAAATTAGCCTCTCTTTGCTCTTGAATATTCTCGAAGAATTACCCACAGGCCACGTTTTGCATCCTCAAGGTTTTACTGCTTTTGAGGTTTCGCCAGAACAACAAGTACAACAAACAGACGTAATTCGGCAGCGTGTCTTTGACGGTTTATTAAATTATCAGCAAAAAATTTGTGAAGACTTAGAACATAGAATTGTTGGCTTTTGTGCTGGTTATGGAGCAGGAAAAACAAGAACGCTCGCAGCGTGGACTACTTTATGTTCTCTTGATAACCCCGGTACGGTTGGGGCTGTTTTCGCTCCTACTGGGCCTTTGGTTCGTGATGTTTTGCAGCGTTCCCTTGAGGATTTTTGGGAAACAAATGAGATTAATTATGAATATAGAGCCTCTCCCTTGCCCGAATACAAATTAAATCTACCCAATGGAGAAGTTACTATTCTTTGCCGTTCAATGGAATCATGGCAGAGAATCATTGGAGTGAATCTCTCTTTTATTGCTTCAGACGAGTTAGATACTACAAAAACTGATATTGCACAAAAGGCTATTGAAAAATTTCTTGGTAGGTTACGTGCTGGAAATCGAAGACAATTAGGTCTTTTTTCTACTCCCGAAGGTTTCGGAACGTTCTATAATTTATTTGTCCGAGAAGGTCACAAGGAAGATCGAGCACTCTACAAAGCTCGAACGGCTGACAACCCTTTTTTGCCTCCTGACTTTCTGCAAGCATTACTTGAGAACTATCCTGCTTCTTTAGTTAAAGCCTACACCGAGGGTGAGTTTTGTAATCTTCAGACGGGTGCAGTATATGACCGTTTTGATAGAGCAAAACATGTAACTGAAGAAATGCCTGACCACTCAGAAGAAATTATTCGAGTTGGTTGTGACTTTAACGTTGCTAATTGCAACGCAGCAATAGGAGTAATCAGCAAAGGACATCTATACATTTTCGATGAAATAGGTGGAGCACATGACACAGACTCAATGGCTGACCAATTGCGAGAAAAATTTCCACACAGTACGATTTACGCATATCCAGACGCTTCAGGTGGAAACAGATCAACAAATGCTGCTAAGACCGACATCCAAATATTGCAGCAAAGAAAAATTGTCAATTTGTCAGGTGCAAGCAATCCTTACGTCAGGGATAGAGTTGCAGCAGTTCAGGCAATGTTGCTCAATGGGAAAGACGAAATAAGATTACATATTCACCCACGCTGCAAGAAAACAATCGAATCTTTAGAACTTCAAGCGTATGCAGAAGACGGCACTCCAGACAAGACTATGAATCTTGACCACATGGCAGATTCTTTAGGTTATTTAATCTGGAAGGAGTTCAATCCATTACACATGAACTCAGGAAGAGGTACAGGAATTAGAATTTATTAGCTTTTATCTATAAACTGTTTACATAACCAAAGAGGCTCATCGTGTATAGCGGTTACAACTTTTATAAACGTGAAAAGGCTGGAACAACAGCAGATATTAACGACCCGAATAGTGCTTGGCAAAATATGGAGCCGCATTGGGTATTAATAGAAGATTTAATGGGTGGTTCTTATGAGATGAGACGAAAGCATCGAAGGTATCTTTTACAAGAACCTCGAGAGTTAGATGATTCTTACGACAACAGGCTTGCTCGTTCTGTTTGTCCTCCTTATTACCAGCGACTTGAAAGAATGTTAGCTGGAATGTTGACAAGAAAACCAGTTAGATTAAATGACATTGCTGACGTTATTCGTGAGCAATTATTTGATGTAGATCTGCAGGGGAATGACCTAAATATCTGGACTTATGAAACCACAAGAAAAGTAATTAGATACGGACATTGTGGCGTTTTGGTTGATGCTCCTGCTGATGCAAATGGAAGACCTTACTGGGTTACATATACACCTAGAGATATTCTTGGTTGGAGAACAGAATTAATAGATGGTCAACAGAAATTTACTCAACTTCGATTATTAGAAAAAGTTATTGAGCCTGAAGGGGATTATGGCGAAACGATTGTTGAGCAGGTTCGATTGCTAACACCCGGAGCTTTTGAAATTCATCGCAAAAACAATGATGGTGAGTTTCAATTGTATGAGGAAGGAACTACAACATTATCTGAAATACCTTTTTCCGTTGCCTATTCCAACAGAGTTAATTTGATGGAATCACGTCCTCCTATGGAAGACATTGCGGAATTAAATTTAAAAGCCTATCAATGTGGATCTGATCTTAGCAATCAACTCCATATAAGTTCAGTTCCTTTATTAGCGTTTTATGGTTATCCGCAAACTTCAGAAGAAGTTTCTGCTGGGCCGGGTGAAGCAATAGCGTTTCCTGCTGATGGTAAAGCCGAATATATAGAACCAAGTGGAAAAAGTTTTGAGGCTCAATACAAACAATTAGATCGAATAGAACAACAGATTAATGAGTTAGGACTTGCTGCAATTCTTGGGCAAAAACTATCGGCAGAGACAGCAGAAGCAAAAAGAATAGATAGATCACAAGGCGATAGCACGATGCAGGTGGTCGCACAACAGATGCAAGACATGATAGATAACTCTTTAATATTCCATGCACAGTATTTAGGGAATAATTCAGCAGGTAGTAGTTTTGTTAATCGTGACTTCTTAGCGGCTCGTTTAGATCCTCAAGAAATCGGTAGCTTGTTGCAACTTTATACGGCTGGAACAATTACACAAGAAACTCTCTTGAAGCAATTACATGAAGGAGAAGTGCTTGGCGATGAGTTTGACGTTGAGGAAGAGTTGGAGGCAACGCAACAGGCTTCCTTGATAGAAGTGGATCAACCTCTGGAGGAAGAGGAAGAAGCGGAACCTGAAAAATCAGCAGAACCAGAAAGCGACCAAGCTGAATAAATGGCAACAACTGTTCCTGTAGGAGATGGAATCCCTGCTGCGTTTTATCGTAATGCAATAGACCTGAATAGGTTTAGTAATAGTGTCTCGAAAAAATTAGTTAATTCATATAACAATGTCATTCTTAAAGCCGTTGAAAAACTTGAAAAAATAGAAAAACAACCACTTAGCGAACAACCTGCTTACAAAACTGCAAGATTACGGGCGTTAATAAAACAAACAAAGGAAAGTTTAAATAGTTGGGCTAATGGCAGTGTTGACGAATTGATTGGTGAGTTGGAAGGTGTTGCAAAAGTGCAAGCAGGTTTCATCGAAGAACAAATAAAAAAAACAATGCCGAAGGGCATGGCTGAAAAGATCCATGACCAGATTGGGTATTCGGTTAGATCAGTTGCTGTTAGTCCTTCATTCGCTAAGTCTGTTGTTAATACAGATCCAACGGCTTTAAACCTTGCTGTTTTAAGAAGTGATTTAGCCGGAACAAAAGCACCTCAAGGAACTTTTAAATTAACGGCAAAGGAAGGTCAAACAATAACGCTACCTAATGGGAATACGGTTAAAAAATCATTTCGTGAGATCGCAGCAGCAGAGGCAAAAAGATTAAATCAAGCAGTTAGAACTGGATTGTTATCTGGTGAAACAACTCCTGAAATTGTTAAAGGGTTAATTGGGAATTTACGAAAAGACCAAAAAGGAAGTTTAAGTCAATTGTTGGCAAAAGGAGGAACGGCAACAAAAAGAGCAAATAGCCAAGTAATGACAATTGTAAGAACAACCGTTAACCAAGTAACAAATACAGCAAGCCAAACTGTTTATAAAGCTAATCCTGATGTTACAGAAGAATATCGTTATGTTGCTACGCTTGATTCTCGAACTTCTCCTGTTTGTAGAGATTTAGATGGTCAAGTTTTTAAATACAATCAAGGCCCAGTGCCTCCTCAGCATTTTGGTTGTAGGTCTACAACTGTTGCTGTTGTTAACTATAAAAAATGGGGATTTACTCCACCACCCGTAGGCAAAAGAGCGAGTGCAGATGGGCCTGTTCCTGCAAATACAACTTATGGAAAATGGTTATATGGTGAACGTGCAAAAGGGTCAAAATTTAAACCCGGAGCAGAACAGATTGCTGCATTAGGGGAACAGAAAGCAAAATACTTTAATCGCCTGTCTAACAAATATGGCCCTGACCAAGCATTAAAGAAATTAATTAGAGAAGACAATACAGAAGTTTCTTTAGCTCAATTGCAGAAGAGATATGGAAAACCTGAAGACATAAAAACAAAAGCAACAAAAACAACAGCAAAAGCACCTGTTACTAAAAAACCTATAAAGCTTGTACCTATAACACCTCAACAAAAACAATTAATAGAAAAAGAAATTAAAACAAAAGTTGAAAAAACTGCGATTGCTGAAGTTGCGACCTTTGAAAAACTTTCACAAACGGATCAATCTACAATTAAGTTTTTAAACAATTTAAAACTTGATAGTGAAGATAAAAAACAATATTGGATAGCACAAAAAGCTTTTAGTGAGAAATATATTCCAAAAGGTCAATTTAAAACAATTACTCCAAAACAATTAGCTCGCAGGATTGAAGATGACAAGATTGCAAAATTACAAAAGAAATTTGATAAAGCAGCAATTAAAGCTTTAGAACCTAAAAAAACTATTACTCGTGATTTGAAAAAATGGGATGATCCTAGTTTTCTTGATAAAAAACTTGCAGGTGAATCAAAGAAAAGTGCAGTTCGGAAGAGTTCAGGTTTAGGAAAGAAAACCTCTGAAGATTTAATGTTTAAACCAAAACCAGCAGAAGTTGGTTTGACAAGGGCTAAATTTACTCGAACAGAAGAAATTATAGGAAATTGGGCAGGAAGTGATTATGTTCAGCTTCGTGGCGTTCAATTAAACCAAGCACAAGCGGTAGGAGCCGAGCTTAATCCATCACAACTAAAACATTTAAAAAGATATAGAGATTTCAGAGCGAAGAAAGAAGGAATCCGTAACACATGGGCTAGATATGCTGATCAGATGGAAGATTATATTTCTAAAGCTCCTAAATGGAAGGGAAAGCCGCAAGGTTTAATGGCAGGGAATAAAGATGTAGATGTCAAAGGAACCATTTTCAGAGGGATGGGTTTTGAAGATAAAAGGGTGATTGAATCAATTGTTGAATCTTACAAAAGAGGTGATGCTGGTTTAACAATGGAAAGCTGGAGTGCGAACTACCACATTGCAAGTGGTTTTTCTGGCAAAAATCATTCAGTAATAATCAAACAAGTTAATAAATATGGAACATCTATTGAGCCTTGGAATGGTTTAAATGAAAGGGAAATATTGCAACCAAGAGGAGTGAGATATGAAGTTCTTTCTGCAGAAACTAAAGAATGGGCAGAAGGCGGTGTTGAAAAATCTTTTACAGAAATAGTTTTAAAACCTCTTTAAGGAGCCTCGGGTGGTTTTTTTGAGACACGAGTTACTTTTATCCCCAATTTTTTCATGTCTTTTGTTACTTCTTCGCTTGTCCGTTTGTCTTCAGGGTCGATTGAATAACCAATATTAAGGTCAGTAAACCTTTCTGAAGCCCTGTCTTCCTTAGCCATGAACGGGTTGTTTTTGGATCTATCTTAATAAGATTAGTGACTTTTGTAAAGGTAGTTGCTACGCTAAATGGCAAAACTTACGGTTTTTATGTCCGAAGAACAAAATCAAGAGGCTACGCCTGTTGAAACTCCAAACGCTGGAGAGGTTGAGAAGTTAAAACAAAGTATTGAAAATCTTGAGAAGAAAAATTACGAATTGATTGGAAAACTCAAAAAACAAGAGTTAATAGAAGTTCCTGATGATTACGAAAAACTCAAGGAATTTAAACGTAATGCAGAACAATCTCAACTTGAGCAGCAAGGCAAATACGGAGAAGCCAAGCAAGCTCTTGAGCAGCAATATCGAGAAAAATCTGCAGCCGATAAAAAAAGAATTGAAGAACTTGAAACAAAAGCAAGAGAGCTGGAACTTATTTCTCCCGCCGTACAAGCCTTGGCGGAGATAGTTCACGATCCAACTCTGGTGTTAAATAATTTTTTACCCAAAGATAAGATCGAAATTGAAAACGGTTCTCCAGTTATTGTTGACGGATACGAACGAATCCCTGTCTCTGATTGGGCTAAGAGTAAATTACCTGAATATATTTTGAAGCAACCAAAACCTCAAGGTGGTGGTGCTCCTGCTGGTAGATCTAGCGGAGGTGAAGTTCCTGCTGGAACTAAAAACCCATTTGCACAAGAAACTTTTAATATTACAGAACAAATGAGGCTATATAGAACTGACAAAGATTTATATGATCGCTTGAAAAATGCAGTTAAACGCTAATATATCTGCATAAGGCAGAGCTACGCCGAGCCGAATGGGTTACGCCCACATCGTAAAACTAATTTTAGGTAAATTTTCATGGCTACCGTAAGGTCAGACGTGATCATTCCTGAGGTCTTTACGCCGTACTTGATTGAACAGACAACTAAGCGTGATGCCTTTTTGGCTAGCGGTGTGGTTCAGCCTATGGCGGAATTAAATGCGACCGAAGGCGGTGATTTCGTAAACGTTCCTTTCTGGAAAGCAAACCTTTCTGGAGATTTTGAGGTATTAACTGACAGCAGTTCTTTAACACCCGGAAAGATTCAAGCTGACAAGCAGATTTCTGTGATTCTTCATAGAGGTCGTGCATGGGAAGCAAGAGACTTAGCTGCTTTAGCTGCTGGCTCTGATCCAATGGCTGCTATCGGCTCAAAAGTTGGTGCTTATATAGCTCACCAAAGACAAAAAGATTTGCTTTCAGCATTGTCTGGTGTATTTGGTTCAATTAATGCAAATGACAGCAACTCTGCTTTGTTTGCTAATTGCATCGACTCAGAAAGTGGTGATACTCCAACTGCTTTAAGTCCAAAGCATGTTGCTAAAGCCAAGTCAATTCTTGGAGATGCAGGTGATCAGTTAACTGCTGTTGCCATGCACTCAAAGGTCTATTACGACTTGGTAGAACGTAAGTTAGTGGACTATGTTCTTGCTTCTGACACCAACGCAACTGCGACTGCTTCTGGCGGTACTATTGCTCCTGCTTATGGCGGCAATGGTTCGGTTCCTACATATTGTGGGCTTCGAGTTATCGTTTCTGACGATGTGGCAAAAACTGGTTCTGGTGCTTCTACTGAGTACTCAACCTACTTCTTTA
>VTLG01014233.1_pt1 | contig 14353 bp, 21 predicted proteins | sample 4694571 | NCBI WGS metagenome assembly VTLG01 (sample SAMN12604809, study PRJNA352737) | marine metagenome | biome: ENVO:00000447; feature: ENVO:00000209|ENVO:00000569|ENVO:01000036; material: ENVO:00002151; isolation source: viral sequences binned using virsorter ...
AGATGCTCTTAGAGCTTCTCTCAGAGTACGAGAGAGCTAAGATTAAAGAAGGTTGTAAAGATAGCTTCCTGTCTTTTGTAAAAGAAATGTGGGTGGCTTTTATTGAAGGACATCATCACACTATTATGTCTGATGCTTTCAATAGGGTTAAAGAGGGTAAGTTAAAGCGTTTGATTATTAACATGCCCCCTCGTCATACTAAGTCTGAGTTTGCATCTTATTTATTACCTGCATGGTTTCTAGGATGCTTTCCTCAAAAGAAAATCATTCAGGTTGCTCACACCGCAGAATTAGCTGTGGGGTTTGGTCGTAAGGTTAGAAACCTTGTCGGCTCAGAAGACTATAAGAAAGTTTTTACAGATGTAGGATTACAATCTGATTCTAAAGCAGCAGGTCGCTGGAATACCAATAAGGGCGGAGAATACTTTGCGATTGGTGTAGGTGGTGCTGTAACCGGTAAAGGTGCGGACTTGTTAATCATAGATGATCCACACTCTGAACAAGAAGGACAAAGCAATGATCCTTCTGTCTTTGATAAGGTCTATGAGTATTATACCTCTGGACCAAGACAGCGTTTACAGCCGGGTGGTGCGATTATTATCGTAATGACAAGATGGCATAAACGAGATTTAACAGGACAAATACTTAAAGCTGCTACTCAGAGAGATGGTTCTGATGAGTGGGAAGTTATAGAGTTTCCTGCTATCTTGCCCTCAGGTAAAAGTTTGTGGCAAGAGTTTTGGGATATTAAAGAATTAGAAAAGCTAAGAGCAGAACTGCCTTTAGCTAAATGGTCTGCACAGTATCAACAAAATCCTAGTGCAGAAGAATCAGCTATCATCAAAAGAGAATGGTGGCGTGTTTGGGAAAACGATAATCCCCCACAATGCGATTTTATTATACAGTCATGGGATACTGCGTTTTTAAAAACACAGCGTTCTGACTTTTCAGCTTGTACGACATGGGGTGTTTTTTATCAACCCGATGATCATGGGGTTACACAACCACAAGTAATCTTATTAGATGCTTACAAAGAAAGACTTGAGTTTCCTGATTTAAAAAGAAAAGCCTTTGAAATGTATCAAGAGTGGCAACCAGAAGCATTTATTGTGGAAGCTAAAGCAGCAGGCATGCCTTTAATCTTTGAACTAAGACAAATGGGAATACCAGTTTCAGAATACACCCCTAGTCGTGGAAACGATAAAATAGCTAGGGTAAATGCGGTTGCAGATTTATTTGCATCCGGAATCGTGTGGGCTCCAGAAAGGAAGTTTGCAGAAGAAGTAATCGAAGAGTTTGCTTCTTTCCCATCTGGGGACCATGACGATTTAGTGGATTCATCTACGCAAGCATTGATAAGATTTAGACAAGGTGGGTTTATTGGTTTAGAATCAGACGAACCAGAAGAAGACTTACCCCCCAGAGAAGCAAATTATTATTAATGAAAATTTATCTTACATCTTTTATTTATAATAACAAAGAGTATGAAGGACCAAATATTCATGCTGATTCATTTGATTCTGCGATTCGTATAGCAGAAAAACAAAATTTAAAAGTGTGTGGCGAACTCACAGAAATATTGCAAGATATTATAGATAAAGAATTAGATGATAATAAAATATTACATTAGGAGATTGAATGGCAGAAAAACCATTAAAAACCCCAGACAAGATAGTTAAAGATTCTCCTTTAGAAGTTTTAGTAACTAACCCTGATGAGGTCGCAGTATTGACCGAAGACGGGGGAATGATTATAGATTTTGAAGAAGGTGCTGAATTTGGCACTCCAAACTTTGACGACAACATAGCTGAGTTCATGGAAGATGGTGAACTAGAAGTATTAGCATCAGAGCTAATACATTATTTTAATTCTGATAAAGAATCACGCAAAGATTGGGAACAAACTTATACGAAAGGTTTAGACCAGCTAGGATTAAAAATAGAAGAAAGAACTTTGCCTTGGCAGGGTGCTTGTGGTGTATTTCATCCATTGCTTACAGAATCAGTCGTAAGGTTTCAAGCTGAAACTATTACTGAGATATTTCCAGCTAAAGGTCCTGTTGATGTTAGGATTGTTGGTTCAATAGATCAAGAAAGTCAAGATCAATCTGTCAGAGTTAAAGACTATTTAAATTATTTGCTCACAGATAAAATGACAGAGTATAGAACTGAAACAGAAAAGCTGTTATTTAATTTACCACTAGCAGGTTCTGCATTTAGAAAAATTTATTTTGATCCTATGCTAGACAGACCTGCAAGTATGTTTGTGCCAGCAGAAGACTTTGTTGTAAGTTATGGTGCATCTGATTTAACAACTTGTGATCGTGCTACACACATAATGAAAAAAAGCACCAACGATATTAAAAAATTACAGGTCATAGGTTTTTACAAAGATGTAGATTTACAAGAACCTTCAGATGATCTAACAAACATTCAGTCTAAGTACAACGAACTAACAGGCGAAAGACAAACTTACGAAAATGATAATCGCCATACCATACTAGAAATGATGGTTGATTTAGACTTAAAAGGATTTGAAGATAGAAAAGATGGACAAGTAACAGGTATAGCATTGCCTTATGTTATTACTTTAGATTATCAATCAAATAAAATACTAGCAGTACGCAGAAACTTTATTGAAGATGATCCATTAAAAAAACGCAGACAACACTTTGTACATTATCAATACTTACCCGGAATGGGATTTTATGGCTTTGGATTGGTTCACTTAATAGGTGGCATAGCTAAGTCTGCTACAAGTTTATTAAGACAACTCGTAGATGCAGGCACATTATCTAACTTACCGGGTGGTTTAAAATCAAGAGGTTTAAGAATTAAGGGTGATGATACTCCTATCATGCCCGGAGAGTTTCGTGATGTGGATGTGCCGGGTGGTGCAATTAAAGACAATATTACTTTTCTCCCATATAAAGAACCTTCTACTACCTTATACTCCCTTTTACAAAACATTGTAGAAGAAGGTAGAAGATTTGCTTCTTTAGCTGACATGAAAGTTTCTGATATGAATAATCAGGCTCCAGTCGGCACCACACTCGCATTGTTAGAAAGATCATTAAAAGTTATTGGATCAGTACAAAGCAGGATTCATAATTCAATGAAACATGAATTAAGAATATTATCTAAAATAATTTATGACTATGGACCCACTGAGTATCCTTATAATATAAAAGGTAAAGAATTATTAAAAGAAGATTTTGATGGCAGGGTTGATGTAATACCAGTATCTGATCCTAATGCTTCTACTAAAGCACAAAAGATTATGCAGTATCAAGCTGCACTACAATTATCACAACAAGCACCGCAAATGTATAACATGGAAGAACTCCATAGACAGATGCTTGATGTATTAGGCATTAGAGATGCAGATAAGATTGTACCGCTTGAAACTGAGATAGCACCAACTGATCCAGTATCAGAAAACATGAACTTATTAAACAGAAAACCTGTGAAAGCATTTATGTATCAAGACCATGAAGCACACATTAAAGTTCACATGGCTGCTATGAATGATCCTAAGATGAGAGAGATGGTAGGGCAAAGCCCTAATGCTAATGCTATCTTAGCTGCATTTACAGAGCATGTAACAGAACACATAGCCTTTCAATATCGTAAAGAAATTGAAAAACAACTTGGTGCACCATTGCCACCACCTGATGAACCGCTACCAGAAGATATTGAATTGCGTTTATCAGAACTTGTATCTGAAGCTGCTGAAAGAGTCTTAGCTACAAATCAAGCAGATGAAAGACAAGAAGAAATTAGAGAGCAACTAGAAGACCCAGTTATACAGCAAAGAGAAAGAGAGTTAGACATTAGACAAGCTGAAGTATCAAGAAAAATGAAAGCTGATGCAGAAAGAATTGCTCTTGATTTAGAGAAAGCTAAAGCAACAACTGAAGTTGAAAAAGAAAGAATAGCTTCACAAGAACGCATAGCTGGTGCTAACATAGGATTAAAAGCTGCTACAGAAAGTAAAAAAATATCTAGCAAAGAACAAATAGAAGGTGCTAAGATAGGCAAAGACATAGCAGAAACATTACTGGATAACGAGTGAGTGGATCAACTGAAAATATAGTAGAAGCTATACAAAAGAAGATTCGTGAGCATATGAATGAACATGCTGATCACTTATCCGGTGGTGGATGTAAAAGTTTTGAGGAATACAGATATTTAACAGGTGTAATATCTGGACTCGCCTTAGTAGAAAGAGATATACTCGATCTGCTAGAAATAGTAAATCGTCAAAATTGACGCAAGGACCTAGACCTAATCTAGTGCACAGGAGAAAACATGACAAAACCTGCAAAAGATATTCAACCAAAAGAGGTTGAAGCAACAGACAAAGCAAAACAACTCCCTATTCCGAAGGGGTACAAAATTCTAATCGCATTACCTGAAATTGAAGAAGCTACCAAAGGTGGAATCATTAAGGCATCTGAAACTCGTAGAGTCGAAGAAGTTGGTTCTATCATAGGATTCGTTTTAGAAATGGGTGATGATTGTTATAAAGATGAGAACAGATTTCCAAATGGTCCTTATTGTGATAAGGGCGATTGGATTATTATGCGTTCTTATTCTGGCACTAGATTTAAAGTGCATGGAAAAGAATTTCGTTTAATCAATGACGATAGTGTAGAAGCTGTTGTCCAAGACCCAAGAGGAATAGTAAAGGTAATTTAATATGTCTGAAAATAATACCGCAAATCAAGAAGTTGAACAGGTAGAACAACCTGTAGAAACTTCAAGAGAAGAAAAATTCTTTGGAGTAAAACATCAAATCGGTAAAGATAAAGATGCTCCTGAAGAAAACAATTCTGACCTTCAAGTAGAAATCATTGATGATAGACCACCTGAAGATCGTAAGCCACCTAAATCTAAAACTGCATCTGACGATGTACAAGAAGAAATAGAAGGCATTAACGATAATGTTCAGAAACGCATTGATAAACTCAAGTACGAGTTTCACGAAGAAAGACGAGCAAAAGAAGCAGCCGAAAGAGTACGAGAAGAAGCTGTAACTTATGCTACAAATGTTCAAGGTGAAAACAAAAGACTATCAGCTTTAATTAATAAAGGTGAAGAAGCTTTGCTAGGACAAATCACAGCTAAATCTAGTGCTGAGTTAGAACAAGCAAAAGCTGAGTTTAAAGATGCTTATGAAGCTGGTAATACAGATAAGATGTTAGAGGCAAATGAAAAAATTCTTGCAGCACAAGTTGATAAGAAATCTGCCTCTGATAAGTTAGCTTATTACCAAAGACAACAGGAAGCTGCTCAACAACAAATACAGCAACCTGTGCAACAACCCCAGCAACCGCAAGTGCCTATTGATCCTAGATCAACTAAATGGTTACAAGAAAACACATGGTTTCAACATCCTGAGCATGAAGAAGCCACTGGTTTTATTATGGGGTTACATAAAAAATTAATCGAACAAGAAGGTATTCATCCTAATTCTGATGAATATTATGATAGGATTAATAAAGGCAAAGAACAGATTTTTAAAGCTTTAGAGAACAAAGATGATGCTGTAACTACTGAACCTGAAGAAATTCAAGAAGAAGTAGAAACTGTGATCTCTAAAAAACCCTCGAATGTTGTAGCACCTGCAACAAGAAATAATGGTGCTATGCCTCGCAAAGTACAGTTAACAGCAACCCAAGTGTCCCTCGCAAGGCGTTTGGGTATAACACCAGAACAGTACGCCAAACAACTCGCTAAAACGGAGAATAAATAATGGCAGATGAAAATAAAGTAACCGAAGAAGTTACTAGAGCAGCAAGAGAAACAGAATCCAGAGAGGCTTCTGCAAGACCCCAAAGTTGGGAACCACAATCAAAACTACCTAGCCCTACACCGCAAGATGGATGGGTTTTTAGATGGGTAGCTACAAGTGTTTTAGGTCAAGCTAATAACACTAATGTTAGTGCTAAATTTAGAGAAGGTTGGCAACCTGTGAAAGCAGAAGACCATCCTGAACTACAGTTAGTATCTGATGTGGATTCTGAATGGGCGAAAAAAGGCAACTTAGAAGTAGGTGGTTTATTACTTTGTAAAGCTCCAAAAGAGCTTATGGAACAAAGAGATGAATACTACAGACAAGCTGCTGCGGACCAAATGGAAGCTGTGGACAACAATTATTTAAAAGAAAATGATCCTCGGATGCCTCTGTTAAAACCAGATCGCAAAAGTAGGACTACATTTGGTGGCTCTAAGTAACACTTAATATTTTATTTAGGGCTGTTATTTAACCTCTTTATAGGAGAATATAAATGGCTAGTTCAGCTACCCCAATGGGTGCAGAGCCAGTAGGTTGTATTAGTTCTAGTGGTTCCTTTACAGGAAAAGTTAGACATTACAAAATAGCCTCTGGTTATGGCACCGCTATATTCTATGGAGATTTTGTGAAGATAGTATCTTCCGGTACAGTTGAAAAAGACACCGGTACTACTGCACTAACCCCCATAGGCGTATTTGTAGGCGTTTCATACACCGATCCAAATACAAATCAAAAAACATTCTCACAAACATTTCCTGCTTCATTAGCAGCAGATGATATTAGTGCGTATGTTGTTGATGATCCTTACCTAGAAATGAAAATGCAAGGAGACGCTTCTCTTGCACAGACAGCTTTAGGTAACAATGTTGCTGTGGTTCAAACCGCAGGAAGCACTACGATTGGTCGTAGTAAAAATGCTGTAGATTCATCTACCATTGCTACAACCAATACATTACCACTTAGAATTATGCAGTTCATAGATGGACCAGATAGTTCTGTTGGTGATTCTTTCACCGATGTCATCGTTAAATTTAATGTTGGACATCAACTCGATAACACAACTGGCGTTTAATTTAGGAGAATAATATGGCTATTTCAAGAGCACAAATGTTAAAAGAACTCCTGCCCGGACTTAACGCTTTGTTTGGGATGGAGTACGAAAAGTACGAAGACGAGCACACCATGATCTATGAAACTGAAAATTCAGATCGTTCATTCGAAGAAGAAGTTCAGTTAAGTGGATTTGGTCAGGCGGTTGTTAAAGACGAAGGTTCTGCAATCACTTATGATTCAGCACAAGAGAGCTTTACAGCAAGGTATAACCATGAAACCATTGCTTTAGGTTTTGCAATTACAGAAGAAGCTATAGAAGATAATCTATACGATTCTTTATCTGCAAGATACACTAAAGCATTAGCAAGAGCTATGGCTTACACTAAACAAGTAAAAGCTGTAAATCCTCTTAACAGTGGGTTTACAAATAGTTTCCAATCTGGAGACGGAGTAAACTTGTTTACAGCAGATGGTGATGGTGTAACTGGCGGTGATGGACATCCATTAGTGGATGGGGGTAAAAACTCTAACAGACCTAGCACAGCAGCAGACCTTAATGAAACTTCTTTAGAAAATGCGATTATTGAAATTGCAGCTTTTAAAGATCAAAGAGGTCTTAAGATTGCAGCTAGACCTAGAAGACTTATCGTTCCTTCTGCATTGCAGTTTACAGCGACAAGACTTTTAGAGTCTCAATTTAGAGTTGGCTCATCAGATAATGATGTTAATGCTATCGTAACTAACGGGGCTATACCTGAAGGTTACATGGTTAATCATTATTTAACCGACACTAATGCTTTCTTCATAATCACTGATATTCCAAATGGAATGAAACATTTCAATAGAACAGGAATGGAAACTTCTATGGATGGTGATTTTGATACCGGTAATGTGAGATATAAAGCAAGAGAAAGATACTCATTTGGTGTATCTGATCCTCTTGGTATTTACGGATCACCCGGATCAAGCTAAACTTTTAGGGGAGCTACGGCTCCCCTTTTTTCGTATCTAGGATATTTTTAATTGTTCTACAGACTGACCTAGCAGACAAGCCAAGACAGTAGAACTTATTTTCGTGGAGAAAATTATGGCAAACTCAACTTTCAATGGACCAGTAAGGTCCGAAAATGGTTTTGAGCAAATAACTAAAAACTCAACAACCGGTGCAATTACAACTAATTTAGATGTTGACACTAGCGGTAATATTACAACTACAGGAACATTAAACAATTTATTTCCTGTTACAAGTATTACTACAGCAACATCAAGTCCGACTGCTGCACAGTCCGGAACAATATTTACCCTAAACAGGGCTGCTGGTATTACAGTAACTTTACCTGCTGCTTCTGCTGGAATTTATTATGAATTTCATATAGGAACAACTTTTACTGGAAGCTTTATATTACAAGGTGCTTCTAGTGCTGATGTCTTTCAAGGCATGATATTACAACACGACAAAGACGAACTAGGTAGTGTTGTTGCTTTAAATGAAAACATTGATACAACTGGATGGAATATTCCTGCTGCTGCTGATTATAGATTAACTATGGATGCAGATACCGATGGTCGTTTCATTGGTGGGCATATTAGATGCGTTGCTATTTCAGATGCTATATGGCTTCTAAATGGTCATGTATTTGGTGATGGAACTGTATCTCATAACTTTAGTTAATAATGGCTGACGCAGTAACATCTACAACTATCATTGATAGTGATAAAGATTTTATAGTCCAACTTACAAATGTTAGCGATGGCACTGGTGAAAGTGCTGTCGCTAAGGTTGATGTTAGTGGTTTACAATCTAATTCATTTAATGGTAAAGCATGTTCTGGTGTAAAGTTACAAAAGGTTTATTATTCTATTTTAGGATTTACTAAGATAGGTTTACTTTGGAACGCATCATCAGATACATTGTGCATAGAATTAAACCCAAGTGCTGATGGGGTTTTAGACTTTTCACCTTTTGGTGGATTACAAAACACATCAGGTTCAGGCAAAAACGGAGACATTAATCTCACAACTACAGGACACAGTTCTGGAGATACATATCTTATCGTATTGCATTGTATTAAATCTTACGACTAAGGTGAATTATGTCTTATAAAAAAGAAGAGAACGGACACTTTGTGAATGGTGATCCGGCATTTTTAATTTGGAATGGAGAAGAACTAGTAGCTGGTCCTATGCGAGAAAAGGAAGCTGACGCTATGCTAAAGGAATTAAAGCCTAAAGCTAAGAAAGCCCCTGCTAAAAAAACTGCTGCTAAAAAAGCTCCTGCTAAAAAATCAACAACAAAAAAGGTAAAGAAATGAAAAAATCTAAATATTCCTCAAAAATGAGAGGTGGAAGAAAAGCTACTAAGTATTCATCAAAAATGAAGAAAGGTTCTATGACTCCTACTTTCAATGAAGTCATTAAAAAGAAAACTGGCGGTAAAGTCTAGTAATTAGTGAGCCGAGCTTCTAAAGACTCGAGATTAAAACGAGCAGGTGTCTCGGGGTACAACAAACCAAAGCGTACCCCAAGCCATCCTAAAAAGTCTCATATAGTTGTTGCAAAAGAAGGCGACAAGATAAAAACTATTAGATTTGGACAGCAAGGCAAAAAGGTTGGAAGTCTAACAGGAACTGCTGGTAAACCTAAGAAAGGTGAATCTAAACGCATGAAAGCTAAAAGAAAGTCTTTCAAAGCTAGACATGGTAAGAACATTAAGAAAGGTAAAATGTCAGCAGCTTATTGGGCAGATAAAGTAAAATGGTAATGTCTAGGTCTGCTTTTAGACAAAGCACATTAAAAGCCCCAGCATCAAAAAAGAAAAAAGTTCCACATAGAACAAATGAAAAGAAAAAGAGACCCAAAAAAAGGAACAGGTAAAAAACCTAAAGGTTCAGGTCGTAGGTTATATACCGATGAAAATCCAAAAGATACTGTAGGAATTAAATTTGCTACACCTGCTGATGCTAGAGCAACAGTTACAAAAGTAAAAAAAATTAAAAAACCTTTTGCTCGTAAAATACAAATACTTACAGTTGGAGAACAAAGAGCTAAAGTTATGGGTAAGAATGAAGTAGCAAGCATATTTAAAAAAGGCAAAGAAGCTATTAGGAGACAACATGGCAAGTAGCGGTACAACAGCATTTAATTTAGATTTATCTGATATTATTGAAGAAGCATACGAGTTATGCGGACTAGAAATGCGTTCAGGTTATGACTATAGAACAGCTAGACGAGCCTTAGATTTATTATTTCTTGAGTGGCAAAACAAAGGCACTAATTTATTCTCAATAACTGAAGGCACACAAGCATTAACTGAAGGCACATCGTCTTATAATTTAGGCACTGATGTTTTAGAAATAGTAGAGGCTTTTATAAGAACAGATGCTAGTGATACATCAAAACAATTTGATCAAAATCTTAGAAGAATTTCTGTAAGTGAATACACACACATAGCTAATAAATTATCTAAAGGTAAACCTAGTTTATATTATTTAGATAAAGGAGTTACATTTCCTACTTTAACACTATGGAATACTCCTGATGGTGCAGAAACTTACACTTGTCATTATTACTACATTAAAAAAATAGAAGATACTGGAGAGCCAGCTTCTAATAATGCTGGAGTGCCAACAAGGTATATACCATGTATGACTTATGGTTTAGCTTATAATATAGCTTGTAAGAAAGAAAAAGCTATGCCAAGAATACCCATGTTAAAACAAAGATATTTAGAATTGTGGAATGAAGTTAGTGATGCTGATAGAGAAAGAGCATCAGTAAGATTTGTTCCTTATAGTTTTTATAATTAATATGTATGCTCAGGGTAGAAAAGCATTAGGAATATGCGATAGATGTGGATTTACATATAAACTAAAAGAACTAAGGTATGAGGTTGAAAACAAAACTAGAAATGGTTTAAGAGTTTGTCCTGAGTGTTACGATCCAGATCAACCACAGTTTGATGTTAATAGAGTATCTACCATTGATCCACAAGCATTATATGATGCAAGAGTAGATACAGGTGAAGAAGCATCAGCAAGATTGTTTGCTTTTGATCCTGTGGGTGGCGGTATAACACCTTTAGGTTCAAAAACAGTTGGTTTAGATATAAAAGGTAAGTTAGGTAAAGTAACTATAACAATAGATTAAAATGACATATGCAGAATTAAAAAGTTTAGTACAAAATTATTTACAAAATACAGAAACACAATTTGTTTCAGACTTGCCTAAATTAATTGAACAAACAGAAGAAAGAATATTAAAAACTATTAATCTACCTGTTTTTAGAAAAAATGTAAGTGGTACATTAACATCAGGAAATAAGTATCTTTCTACCCCTACAGATTTTTTAGATAACTTTTCATTATCATTTACAAGTTCAAGTGAACAAACATTTTTATTATACAAAGATGTAAATTTTATTAGAGAAGCATATCCAAATTCATCTACTACTGGATTACCAAAACACTATGGATTGTTTGATGATACAACTTTTATAGTAGGACCAACACCAAATGCTGATTTGGTTGTTGAACTACATTATTTTTATAGACCAACATCAATAACAGCAGGTGCAGATAGTGGTACAACATGGCTTTCAACTAATGCAAAAAATGCTTTATTATATGGAACATTACTTGAATCATATGTATATATGAAAGGTGATCCAGATATGATGTCTATGTATGAAAAAAGATTTTTAGAAGCTTTAGTAAGATTAAAAAATCTTGGTGAAGGTGATAATACAGTTGATACTTACAGAGATGATGTAGTAAGAACACAAAGAACATAATGTTTACTGTAGATGTAGAATCAACAATAGGTGATGTAGTTGTAGAAACTACACAAAATAAAGGTTTAAGTCCAGAATATTGGACTGAAAGAATGGTAAATAAAATTGTTAGTATAAGTGATTATGCTGATCCTATGGTGAAAGCACAAGCACAAGCATTTAAAGAATCTATACAAACAGTTATTTTACTTTACATGAAACAAGCTATAGCAAGTGATAGAGCTACTGTAGCAGGTTTATTAGACAAACAAGGTCATAAAGATATGGCTGATATTATTAGGAGAATTTAATGGCAATTTCACAAGCTATGTGTACATCATTTAAAAAAGAACTTTTAGAGGGTGTGCATAATTTTAAAAACTCAGGTGGTAATACATTTAACTTAGCACTTTATACTAGTAGTGCTTCTTTAGGTGCATCCACAACTGCATACACAACTTCAAATGAAGCATCAGGTACTAACTATACTGCTAAAGGTGCATCATTAACTAGAGTTGATCCTACTACAAGTAGCACAACTGCGTTTACTGATTTTGCAGATTTAACATTTTCTAATGCAACAGTTACTGCAAATGGTTGTATGATATTTAATGACTCAGCTTCAGGTGATCCAGCAGTATGTATATTAGCTTTTGGTGGTGATAAAACATCAACCGCAGGTGATTTTACAATTCAATTTCCAACAGCAGACGCATCTAACGCAATTATAAGAATAGCTTAACATGGCTAATATTACAGGTTGGGGTAGAGGCACTTGGGATCAAGCTGGTTGGGGAAGCTCTATACCTGTAGAAGTTACTGGAGTAGCTGGTACAAGTGCACTTGGTTCTGAAACTGTAGTTGCAGAAGCTAATGTAACTTTAACTGGTAATGCAGGTACATCTGCATTAGGTAGCGAATCATTAGTAACAAACAATAATTTATCAGTTACAGGTCAAGCTGGAACTAGTGCAACAGGAAGTGTAGCTGTAAATGCAGCAGCAGTAACAGGTGTATCCGCAGTAGCATCAACTTTAAACTTAGGTGATGAAACTTTAATCACTAATAATAATCTTAGTGTTACAGGCTTTGTAGGTACATCAGGATTAGGCTCAGTTACAACACAAGCAAATGCAGATATAGATGTAACTGGAAATGAAGGAACAACAGGTTTAACTGGAGTAAATGTTTGGGGATTAATTGATGATTCTCAAACTCCTAATTACTCTACAATTAATACAACACAAAATCCAAATTGGAAGGAAGTAGCATAATATGGCAACTTATGTAAATAATTTAAGATTAAAAGAAATAGCAACTGGTGATGAGTCAGGTACTTGGGGTACATCTACAAATACCAATTTAGAACTTATTGGAGAGGCTTTAGGTATTGGTACAGAGGCTATTACAACTAATGCTGATACTCATACTACTACTGTAGCAGATGGAAGTGCTGATGCAGGTAGAGCAATGTACCTTAAATATACAGGAGCTTTAGACTCTGATTGCACCATAACAATTGGTCCAAATACCATGAAAAGAGTGCAAATTATTGAAAATGCTACCACTGATTCAGGTAGTAGCGGACCTTATAATATTATTATATCTCAAGGTTCAGGTTCAAATGTAACTATTGCTAATGGAAAAGTAGCGGTAGTTCAGTTAGATGGAGCAGGTTCAGGTGCAGCAGTATTAGATGTATTTACTGATTTACAAGTAACAGATACTTTATCTATTAACGGCACAACTTTAACTATAGGTGATGCTACTGCTGAAGATACTAAATTAGTCTTTGATGGCAATGCACAAGATTATTACATAGGACTAGATGATAGTGCTGATGATTTAGTTATTGGTCTTGGTTCAGCCGTAGGTACAACACCTGCTATAGAAATTGATGAAAATCAAGATATAAAGTTTGCTCAATCTATTGGTGTAGGACAAGCAGCATCTTCAACCACAGGCGATATTGTTGCTCAAACTATGGCACTAAAAGGAACAACTCCTACTCTAACAATAGGAGATGCAGGAGCAGAAGATACTAAGATTGTATTTGATGGCAACGCTAAAGATTTTTATGTTGGTTTAGATGATAGTGCTGATAAGTTATTAATTGGCGAAGGTTCAACAGTAGGAACAAATCCTATTTTAGCTATAACAGATGATTCAGTAGTTCTTGGTGATGGTGCAGCAGCAGATTTATCTTTATTACTTGATGGTAATGCAGTTGATTTTCATATTGGTTTAGATGATTCAGCAGATGATTTAGTTATAGGTACAGGCAGCACTTTAGGATCAAATACAGCAGTATCTATAGATGCAAGTAGTAATACAACTTTTGCAGATGGATCAATAGATGTAAATATTGCATCACATGATGGAAGCAATGGTTTGAAATTAGGTGGGACATTAGTAACATCTAGTGCAGCAGAACTTAATTATGTTGATGGAGTCACATCTGCAATTCAAACCCAGCTTGATACAAAAGCGACAACAGGTAAAGCTATTGCTATGGCTTTAGTCTTTGGTTAAACTTAGGAGAATATTATGGCAAATCCAAATCTAGTAGCAGTAACTTCGATACTTGGAAAAAGTATTCAAGGAGCTTTAACTACTACTACAACAACTGATTTATTAACTTGTGCTAGTGACAAGTTATTAAAAGTAAATAGCATTATTATTGCAAATATTGATGGCACAAACTCTGCTACTGTAACAATGGGCATTATTAAA
>VTLG01004751.1_pt1 | contig 14351 bp, 23 predicted proteins | sample 4694571 | NCBI WGS metagenome assembly VTLG01 (sample SAMN12604809, study PRJNA352737) | marine metagenome | biome: ENVO:00000447; feature: ENVO:00000209|ENVO:00000569|ENVO:01000036; material: ENVO:00002151; isolation source: viral sequences binned using virsorter ...
AGCAACTTATCGACCAAGTAGCCAAGGCAGGATTTGTTGATGTTAAAAGTGTTGAGTATGGTAAATCTGAACACGAGGCTTTTAATGGTATCGAAGTTAATGATGGTGTTCGTAATTGGGAGTCTGTGGTAGTTGAGGGAACTAAGCCATGAGCGAGATGAGAAAGCTTTTTGACAAATATGAATGCGACAAAGGTTGGAAGCATGAATATGAGAAAGTTTATGAGCCTGATTTTGAAGCTCTCAAAGAACAACCAATTAATATCTTAGACATTGGGATATGGAAAGGTGCGTCAATGGAGGCTTGGTTAGATTACTTTCCAAACGCAACAGTTTATGGGATTGATATTTTTACGAGAGTAACTCCAGAAGAAGTGCCAGCTTTATCAAAAGATAGAACTAAATGGCTGCAGGGAGATAGCACGTCCCCTAAGATTGTGAGAGAAATTAAGAAAGCTTGGGGAAATATTAAATTCGATATTATAATTGACGATGGTAAACATACACCAGAGGCAAATCAGTTAACATTTAGGCATATCTTTCCTTTCTTGAAAGAAGATGGTAGATATTATATTGAAGATATTTGGCCGTTTGATATCATGACTCAGAAAGAACTTCAGGATCCTTGGTTAAAAGCAAATCCTGATGAATACAATCTTTTTAAATACATGCAATTTTTAAATGAAATCTTTCCTTATAAAATTAAACATTTTGATGGTCGATATAAGAGAAGATCGCAAACGCACGTTGGGGAATATCTTGATAGCTATATTATTAGAGTAAATCGATGAAAGCATATGTTATTGCACTTTTTAATGATCAGTATAGTATAACCTGCGCTCGAAGGACTGTAGATACTGCTCGACATTTTAATCAAGACTTACATATCGAAATGGTGAAGGCTACTACTCCTGGAGAAACTATTGATTGGGAGTACACTTATCCTTTACAGGGAGAGAAGAAAGAAGATCATGGTTTACACTTAGTAGGCTATCGTTCAGACAATCACAGAAAAATTATGGCATGCGCTATTTCTCATCTTAAACTTTGGGACCTTTGTGTAGAAAAGAATGAACCAATTATGATTCTTGAGCATGATGCTGTCTTTACTAGAAGATTTAAGCTCTCTAGAATCTCTAATCATATCGAAGATGGTGATATTTGTATGATCAACGATCCACGTGGAGCTACTCGAAGAGGTCAGATGTATCATCAAAACATTATTAAATGGGATTATGGTATGCATATTGTTGATGGTGTAAACATGCCTGATGAAAAAAATCCAGACGGTCTCGCTGGAAATAGCGCATATGTAATCACACCCTCAGCTGCAAAGAAAGCTGCAGAAATGCAAAGAGAAATTGGTCTTTGGCCGAATGATGCTTTGCTTTGCAGGCAGTTCTTCCCAAGAAAGCTCAAGTCTTATTACCCCTATATAACTAGAGTAGAGCAAAAACGTTCAACAACAACGAGTTAGATTATGATTGCCAAAGTGATTACCTTGATAAACACCCCACAGTCTGTCAAGGTTGCTAAAAGATGTGTTGAATCAGGTGCAGCGAATGGTGTAAATGTTGAATATTTTAAAGCTATCACACCTAAGAATGTAGAACAGTTAGTATTAGATCATGAGATTGATACTCGATCTTTTAGAGAAAAATATTCAAGATATAAAAATGCTTTGTCAGCATTTATGTCTCATTACAGTTTATGGTTAGAATGTTTTCACCGCCAAGAAGATTACTTGATTCTTGAACATGATGCAGTTATAATTGATGATATTCCGACATTCCTTCGAGGCGATATTGTAAATTTGGGAAAGCCATCTTACGGCAAGTTTGACATCCCGAAAAAACTTGGGGAGGGTCGGCTTACATCCAAGCCATTCTTACCTGGAGCGCACGGTTATTACATCACACCAAAAGGCGCAAAAGATCTTATCGTCGAGGCGAAGCGAATGGCAAAACCAACGGATCTATTTATCCGCCGTGAAAAGTTTGAGGTTACTGAGTATTACCCTTGGCCAGTAGAGGCACGTGATACATTTACAACGATTCAAAGAGAAGATGGTATTCAAGCCAAACATAATTTTCTGATAAAAGGCAAGATGGATATTATTAATGTTCGATAAAGCTTTCCTGACAGGTTGTGATGATAACACAGAATGGATGCTGAAGTGGTGGTTTACTGAATATTCGAGGTATAATACTACTCCAGTTATCTTTGCTGACTTTGGTGTTAGTAAAGAGATTCGAGAATATGCTGAAAAAAATTTCGCTAAGGTCATCACGCTAACTGGACGAGAAGATAAAAACTGGTTCTTGAAACCAGAGGCTATGATTCGTGCATCAAAGTTCTCAGAGAAAACTTGTTGGATTGACACTGATTGTCAGGTGTTACGGAGTATTTCAACGATTTTTAACTACTGTCAGGAAAATAAGCTGGGAATGGTTGAAGACTTACCCTGGTCAAAACGCAGAGGAGAGACATGGCATAACTCTGGAATCGTTTTATTCGAGGGCACGCCAAAAATCTTAAGAGATTGGAGAAATCAGATTAATGAAAGTCCGACTGTTGGAGATCAAGAGGTCTTACACTTAATGTTAAGAGGCGATCCTCTGAAGAAGCGAATATATATTGAAGACTTGCCTAATATTTACAACTGGCTACGTATTCAGCTTCTAGATGGTCAGGACTCCTCGAAGAAAAAGATTATTCATTGGACAGGTTATAAAGGTAAAGCGCAGATAAGAAAGATGATTGAAAATGCCTAGAGTTGCTCATGTTATTGGTAATGGTCATGCATCCAATCTTTACACTCCTCAAAAAGGAATGAAGGTTTGTTGCAACTTACCTCCTTTTGAAATCCCGAATATTGCTCTGTCTTGTATGGTAGATTTCAAGATGATGAAAGCTCTTTATGAAGGATCATTAGAAAACCCATATACTTGGGTGTTAGGTATGCGTCCAAAAATGTATATGGAGAAACATAGCGACTTTAGATTAAAGCATATGGCGCAGGTAAAAGAGTTTTATACTACTTTGCCTAAATATGCAGGTAATGGTGGGCAAGGTTACACTAATTTTAATTGTGGTCATTTCGCTCTACACTACACATGTAATAAAATTCAGCCAGAGGAAGTGCATATCTGGGGGTTTGATTCATTAATGGACTTTGATATTCGTTCAAGAACAGACTTTTATCTTAACTCTGATAGAGGCGGAATGAATACACAACGACTGTCGCAGACATGGCGATCAATTACTCATGGTATTTTTAACGAGTTTAATAATATTCAGTTTATTGTCCATCACAAACACAGCAATATGAAGATCAAAAAGCCAGATAACGTAGAAGTTATGGTGCATAAATGAAAATCTTAATTTTATATCCTAACATCCCAATGATGTTTACTCCAGCATTGAGCGTTGGGATATTTAATACTATTTGTAAACAAGAGGGCGCTGAAGTTAGTGTGTTTGAAACAACATACTATTCAGAGCAGTTCTCCAACAGGCATGTCAGTTTGACTAGCACTGGCGCAAATAATGGTGGTAATGTAGAGGACTACATGGACATTAAAGATCCGAAGGATATGATTCCGGATCTGAAAGAAAAAGTTGACACATTTAAACCTGACTTAATTTTAATGTCTCTCGCTGAAGATACGTATCATCAAGGTATTGAATTATTAGAAGCAATTAAAGACAGAAATATTCCGAACATTGTTGGGGGTGTTTTCGCTAGAGATGCAAAACAAGTATTACTGAAGCATGATGTTATTGATCAAATTTGTCATCATGAAGGTGAATATGTAGTTCGTGATGCCATTCGTGCATTTAAAAACAATGAGTCTTTTGAAAATATTAAAGGCACGACATACAGGTATGCGGATCATGCGCATACTAATGAAGAACAGCCACTCTGTAATATTTCTGAGTATGCTCCAGATTATGATCTTTTTGAAGATTTTCGCTGGGCCAGACCTATGGGCGGCAGAATCTTTAAACGTGTAGTCGCACTCGAAACATATAGAGGTTGCCCATATAATTGTACTTATTGTAATTCACCCTCTCAGAGAGCATTTTCGAAAGAAAATAATCAAGGCAACTTTATGCGTAGAAAAACTGCAGATGTTGTCGAAAAAGAATTAGTTTCCATCTTGGAAAATCATAATCCGGAAATGATTATGATTATTGACGATTCCTTCTTGGCTAGACCAAAGAAAGAGATTGAGTCTTTTTCAAACATGTGGTCGAAGTATAAAATTCCTTTTTGGATGAATACACGTGTCGAGAACTGCAGCCCTGAAGTTTTAGATATGATGAAGCACGCTGGCTGTTATCGTATGTCGTTTGGCCTTGAGTCTGGTAACGAACAATATCGCAGAGATATACTTTCCAGAAATGTTAAGCAAGAGGTATATCTTAAACATTTTGAATATATTAATGAGTCTAATATTCCATATGCATTGAATATTATCATTGGTATGCCATACGAAACTCCAGAAATGATTGAAGACTCTGCTAAGTTATCCCGTGAAGCAAGAGGATATGACGCTTTAACAATTTCTAAATTTATTCCATATCATGGCACAGGGCTAAGAACTATGGCAGTAAATGCTGGATTCCTAGATCCTAACTTTATTTCTGGTGGCGGTGGACTTCTCGGAGACTATGCTTTGAATATGCCTGAGCCATATGTATCTCCAAAACAGGTTGATGACTACATTAAAATTTTCTCGCTATTAGCTTACTACCCAGACAGTATGTGGGATGAGGTGAAGGCATCTTTGCATGATGAAGAATTATATAAGAAACTTGTTGATGATTATAAATCTTCATATTATACTGAATTTCAACAAGGCGGAAAAGATAGAATTAAAAGGCTTGACAAAAAGATTAAAGAGAAGTATAATGAGCCTTCTGGTATTAAAGCATGGTCAAAAGGCTGTGCTAAACACGATGAAAGTTCTTCATTTAGATTTGAGGTTATGGCAGCGGCATCATGATAACATATTTAATTCCTTGTAGATTAGAAAGCACTCGGTATCCAAATAAGCCTTTGTTGGATATTTGTGGACTTCCAATGTTTGCTCATGTGTATTTCCGCACTCTGATGGCAGTGGGAGATAATGATAACGTTTTCGTTTGCACACACAATTATGAAATTATGGAAGAATGCGAACGTTTGAATATTGAGTATATCGAGACTGATAGGCTCCCTGTGAACGGCACTGAGCGAATCGCACAAGCAGCAGATAAACTAGGATTATCTGGATCAGACATCGTAGTGAACGTGCAGGGAGACGATCCTATGGTCAACCCTGAAGATTTAATCACACTCGCAAATTATCATAAAAATAGATCTGGTGTGGACATCATGCTTCCGCATTTAAAAATGGACGAGCCAAGAACAGATTATCTAACTGGCCATATTGTGACAGATTCATATGATAATATTTTGTTTATGTCCAGGAATCCGATTCCATCAAACTTTAGAAAAAAGATTCCGTACAAAAAGACTTTGAGTATTCAGTCATTTAGAGCGGATGCTTTATATCAGTTTGCAGCAGAACCTGAGACTGAACTTGAAAAAATTGAAGGTATCGAGCATCTTAGGGCAATCGACATGGGGCTGAGTATGGAGACCTTTGAACTAGGAGAAGAATACACTCCTGTCGACGTTCCAGAACAATATGAAATTGTTCGTAAAAAAATGGTTGACGACCCATTATTTTTAGAGTATAGTCATCTTGTTACTAAAAAGTAAGGACTGATCTAATGAATGACTGGTATGCAGGCGAACGTCGCCTTTATGAAAATCGCTCCACCGAAGAGCTCGCTGAAACTGCTCACATTATTGAGTTTGGTGGTGGCTCTGCCCATGCTCGACGTCAAGTTCGTCTTGAGGCTATTAAAGACATTCTTGCCGAGCGTGAGCAAGGTAACGCTGATATCATCGTCGAAGACAAAGGAGCGCAGTGATGCCACGTGGACGCCCAAAAGGTTCGAAGAATAAACCCAAAAAATATGATGGGGGTATGACTCGTGCAAACGATATTGAATCAACAGAGAACCTCCAGTTTCAGAAAGGGCATATCGTCTGGTCAAACTACAATGCCAAAAAGAAAGGATTGAGCGCAAGGATGTATGGGTCCTTGAATAAGGATTGGAAGAAAGTCATCGAAGCTGATGGTGAGATGTCATTCGATGGTGTCCTTAAACTCACTCAGCCTAAAAAGGGTAAACCTTACTATGAACTGAGGGATGGTCGACGCTTCGATGTGTTCGGCTGGCCATTAGATACCTAAAAGTTTACACGATAGTTGAAAAAAAGTTAAAAAAAGGGGTTGCTTTTGCGACCCTTTTTTATTATATTATATTCATAAGTTGAAAACGAAAGGTTCTATGTTATGATTAACGCAACGACTCTCAAGGCTATCCGTAACGCTGACAGCGAAACTATCAACGAAATGATCAAAGAGATCAATGCTCGTCGCAGTGTAATTCAAAAAGAGCTCCGTGGTAATTTTACCGTAGGTCAAACCGTTGAGTTTCACACGAAGAAAGGCGAAGTCGAGCGTGGTGAGATCGAAAAGATTAACCGCAAGACGATTTATGTTCGGACTGCTCCACTTGTTCGCTGGAAAGTAGCACCAAGTTTTTTGCGTGCTGTGTAAAAAAGTTGTATTTTTTTCAAAATAGGGGTTGACATTTATAGTGTTAACCCTTATATTAAAAACATGAGTTTGACATGAAAGGAAATTAAAATGGCTCACGAAATTGAAATGGTAAACGGTGTTGCTCAGATGGCTTATGCAGGTGATCTGCCTTGGCATGGTCTCGGGACTCAGGTCTCTGACGATATTACCACTGATGGTATGATGGAAGCTGCTGGTCTTGACTGGACTGTCTCGAAGCAACCTATGTACTACATGGACGACCTTGGCGAGATGGGCGAGATTCCCGGCAAGACTGCTCTGGTTCGTTCCTCTGATAACAAGGTCATGGACATTGTTGGTTCTGACTGGAACCCTGTACAGAACGTAGAAGCATTCGAGTTCTTCCGTGAGTTTGTTGATACTGGCGACATGCAGATGCATACCGCTGGTTCTCTCAAGGACGGCAAGATGGTCTGGGCATTGGCTAAGGTCAATGATGGCTTCACTATCAAGACCGCACAGGGCGAAGACTCTGTTGAGTCCTACCTGCTGTTCTCTAATCCACACCAGTACGGTAAGTCTATCGACGTTCGGTTCACTCCGATCCGTGTAGTGTGTAACAACACTCTGACCCTCTCCCTGAACCAAAACGTAGATCAGTATGTACGTGTCGGTCACCAGCGTCCATTTAACGCTGAAGATGCTCATGCTGCTCTGGGTATGGCTCAGCAGAAGCTGGAGACCTACAAGGAAGCAGCTGAATACCTCTCTCAGAAAAGCTATACGGTTGATCAAATGATCAACTACTTTAACGAAGTCTTCCCCTCTGCTTCTGATCGTGACTCTAACAAGGCTCGTGAGGCTCAAGAGGTCATGCACACCCAAGCTGGCGCAGAGCTTGGTGAAGGCACCTTCTGGCAGCTGTTTAACACTGTCACTTACATGACTGATCACACTCTGGGTCGCAACAGCGATACCCGTCTTCAGTCTTCTTGGTATGGTTACAACCAGAACGTGAAGAAGAAGGCTCTGGAGCTGGCAGTTAACATGTAATTTTGAACGGGAGGGCTATCGCCCTCCTCTAACCCTTTTTAGGAGGAATATGATGTTTCGCTATTTTTTGCAGTTTATGGTCTTACCAGTTGGCGTAATGTTTATGGCATTGGTATTTTCATTTATCACTGTAGCGTTTGGTCCTGCTTGGCTGCAGTAGATAAAATTTTACACGATAGTTGAAAAAAAATCGAATATAGGGCTTTACATTCCTGCAAAAAGTCCTATATTCATAAGTGTAAGAAAGAAAGGAAATCGAAATGCAGTACAAAGTTCTCCAGATTCAACTCACCAAGGCTGAAATCGACATGGTCAACAGCGGTGTTGAGCTTCGCAAGCATGTCCTCAAGTCTTGGATGTTTGGCAAGCACGTAGTCAAGAATGCTAAGAAAGCTCTTGATGCTGATTACTACGATCACGTGATGACTGTTGATGCTAACCGCCTCGAAGATGTGTATGCCATTGGCAACTTTATGCATGATCGTGACCTTGACAAAGTTCAGGTGCATGGCACCTTCTCCTCCGTCTCTGTAGGTGACGTAGTTGTAGATGAAGAAGGCTTCATGTTCGTAGTCGATATGTTCGGCTTCGAGCTGCTCCCTAACAAAATTTATGCATACGCTGCATAAGAAAGGAATATATAATGTTTGAAGTAATCTATCGTTTCACCGACATCACTTTCGGGGCACGTCGTGAAAACATCAAAGACGTTCAGTGTGGTGTGTTCGATACCATCGAGGCTGCTAAGGAATACATCCTTGAGCAGTTTGACGAACTGATCGCTGATACCACCGATGACCAAACTGGTCAAGTCATAGTTGAGGAAGACGGTTGGTATGAGAACCATATCCTCGATAAGTACGAGATTCGTCAGATGGAGGTGACTCTTAATTAATGAAGGCTCAAACTGGTTACGTCACTTTGAAGAAGGCTTTAGTAGAGGGAAGACCTACAATGGAACATTTGGTACATCGAATTATCAGGGATAACACCTGTGTTATTGAAGGCTCTGAATCTGAGCTGCAGGAGTGTTGGCGGCTGGTTTCTAATTGGCGAATGCAAGAGGAATGTAAAGAGCGTAAGGTTGATTATGATTGGATTCGTAAACTGAATGACGCTGATTTTGCCATTGCACAACGCATTGATGAACTCAAGGCCATTGACTCCGCAACTGACTAAATAAAATTATGCGATATATTTTTATTCTGTTATTTTTTATCGGGTCTGCATCTGTATCTCAGGCGCAGACCTATCTTAATTGCGCTGAGATAACCGTCGAAGCACGTGATTATACACACGTATCAAAGAACCTTCCTACTCGCAATAACAATCCAGGAAACATTCGAAGAACATCGGTAAAATATTTTGGAGAGACGAATGCTGATGCAACGTATGAATCTTTTTCTTCTCCAATCTGGGGATATGCCGCTATGTTTGACCTTTTGTATCGTCTGTATTCTGGACTCACTCTAAAGGAGGCTATCTATAAGTGGGCACCACCGAGCGAGAATGACTCTGAGCGTTATGTGAAATTCGTCTCTGGTGAGGTTGGGGTTAATCCAAACAAATATATTATTGATGTTGATAATCCTTCTATTATGACAGTGGCTAAATACATGTCGGTGCTCGAAGGGATGAAAGGATTTTCTGATTCCGATATTGAGCTTGGTTATATGCTTTGGGACGCTTGTTACTACGGATAAATTAAATGGCTGTAAAAAGTTCTGGTTCGCTATCAATAACAACTGATATAGTTGGAGAGTTTGGAGGTACGGTTCCACACTCTATTTCTGAGTATTATTCAGGCGGATCGCTCGTTCCAGCTGGGGCAAATCCAATACTTCCGAGCTCTGGTGCAATTAGCTTCTCAGATTTTTACGGTACAACATCAGCTATCGTTGTAAACATTGTAAATAATTCTTATACAGATGGCGATGGTTCAACAGTGAATTTGGACATGAATGTTGAATTGAATTTAGCAACGGTGGCTGATGGTTTCAGCACACAAAGTTCTGGTAAACATTTAGCCCCATTCCAATTTGAGATAGACTCTGATACAGTGTTTAATAACAGCATCTCTATGGGCGCTCAATTTGCAGACTTAAAAATTATTAATAGTGGTATTATTGCGGGAAGGGGTGGTGATGGCGCTAATTCTCCGACAACTTTTCAGATTGGTCAATCCAACACTGCGTTAGGAGAAGAGGGAAATCATGCTATAAAATTAGACCATGATGCAGATTTGGTTACTATTGAAAATACTTCCGTTGGTCAAATAGCAGGTGGTGGAGGTGGTGGTAGGACTAAAATTGTGCAAAGCAGCAAATCGGGACTTTTTGTCCGTGTCGGTCCCGGCGGTGGTGGTGGCTGGAATGGTGGTAATGGTGGCAATGCTTTTATACACATATTTGGCAATCACGGCCGAGGACCAACAACCGTTCCGGGTGGGGTTGGTACTGTTGTAACTTCCAGAACCTCTGCAACTTTGGGAGGAAATGGCTCAGTGCAATCCCACACGGTTGGAAGTCCTTCTTCAACACCTACAGTAACTGCTGGCCAAGGGGGATATTATGGTGGTGGCCATGGAGACATGCAAAGAGTACTTGATGGTGGAAGTGATGTGTTTGGAGTTGCTACTTCAGCAGGTGGTGGAGGCGGTGGTGGCCCATGGTCTTCAAATAATGGAAATGGAGCGGATGGATCGGGCGGAGAGGCGAGCGGGTTTTTTATAGGAAGAGGGGACCACCCTTTTTCTGGCGGGTCTTTTACCTTCAGCTCTGCCAATGGAAACTCTGTGAAAAAAACCGGAACAATAACAACATTAACTTATGTAGGTTCAACTACACAATATTATGGTACAAGAGATACTTAAAAAGGGAAGATAATGACCAAATTTTATGATGATGAGACCAAGCTTGATTTTTCTGATGTGTTGATTGTTCCGGGATCACATTTAACTGAAGCAGAATATAATGCATACGCAAAACAAGCTCGACCGATCGATCAAATCTCTTCAAGAAATGATGTTAAGTTGCTCTTAAAGCATAATTATATGAATCAATCGCAGAGGATAAGGCTTCCTGATATTCCTGGAGAAAAAATTCAGGGAATAGGTCGTTCTGGTATATTAGAATGCGTCCCTCTAATTGCTGCAAACATGGATGGTGTTGGAACTTTAGAGATGCATGAGCAGTTGTCTAAAAATGCTATGATGACAGCATTGAAGAAAGATATAACCGATGAAGAGCTAGATTCTATCGCCGATACAAGCTTGGCGTTTCTTACTATTGGTATGCGAGAATCTGAACTAGATAGACTAGAAGACTATAAAGATAAATTTACTAATATTTGCATTGATGTTCCGAATGGATATTTAGAAACGTTTCCTGGTTTTGTTTCAAGAGTAAGGAACATTGTTGGTGAGAATAGTTTTATCATGGCAGGTAATGTTGTAACTTCTGAGCAAGCACTTGCTATCTATCTTGCCGGAGCTAACTGCGTCAAAGTAGGTATTGGGCCAGGTAGTGTTTGTACAACGAGAATAAAGACTGGTATCGGATTCCCTCAACTTTCTGCAATTTTAGAAATTAGTAAACAAGCCAGAACAATTAATGCAAGTAAAAGCCAAAAACCAATGTACATTTGTTCTGATGGAGGATGTACTAATCCAGGAGATATCGCAAAGGCATATGCGGCAGGTGCACATTTCGTTATGCTTGGTGGAATGTTAGCTGGTCATGATGAAGGTGGTGGAGAGATCGTCACAAAGTATGAAGAGAGTAATGAGAGGATGATGCATCCAGAAGGTAAGGGATGGGTTCCTGTAATTGATGAAAAGAAATATGTTCAGTTCTATGGCATGAGTTCTAAAACTGCCAATGAAAAACATAATGGTGGATTGAAGGGATATCGTACTGCCGAAGGAAAAGAAGTTTTGATTCCTTATAAGGGGCCAGTACAAAATACCATTGACGATATCTTAGGCGGAATCCGTTCTGCATGCACTTACTTAGGGGCAGAATCATTACAAAAATTAACGAAAAAAGCAAAATTTATTAAGGTAAACAATCAGGTAAATAATGTTTTTAAATGAACACATTAATTACAACTTATTATGAAGACCCTGATTATCTTGAAAAATATATAGAATACAATTTTCAAGAGGATGTGTTCAGTCACTTAATTATCGTTGATGATGCATCCTCTAAATTTCCCGCAAAAAAAGTCTTGACAAAGTTTAAAAATAAGAATATAAGCTTATATGAGATTAAAGAAGATATCGGATTTAATTCTCATGCGGCTAGGAATCTTGCCGCAACTCAATGTAAAACTGAATGGGCTACGTTTTTAGATGTTGATCATGTATTGACTTCTGAAACTTTTGACGATATAATAAGGTTTGTTGAACTTGAGGAAAATGAATGGCTTTGGTTTGGTGACAATCAGTTCATGATTCCTAGTAAATATTTCCTCGCTGTTGGTGGTTATGATGAGAGATTGAATGGGTACCGTTATGGAACATATCTAATACAAGATCGTCTTGATAGATTGTTCTCTAGAGAAAAGTTAAATCCATGGAATAGCACTTTGCTTACTAGAACGTTAAAAGGATTACATGGAATAACTCGACAATCTAAAGAACAAATGGAAAAAAATAAAGCTAAAGAAGCTGAGATCAAACTTAACTCCTCCGCCAATCCTTTGGACTGGCATAAACATAAAATGTTAACTTTTGAATGGAATAAAATATGTCTTTGAACAAACGTACCGTAGGTAAAAAGCAAAACAAACAGTTCGCAGCTAGTAAGCGTCTAGATTCTCTCGCTGCTTATGATGAAGAGTATGCGCACTCTCATGATATTAAAGATATCGTAAGCGGTCTAGATGGATACAGTGAATATCTCTCTGACCGAAATGGATCTGGTAGCGACTGGTATTAATAAATCGTGGAGTATTTTAATTTTGTTAACTCTATAGAAATTAATCCAACAGAGTTATGCAATTTAAAATGCTCCTTCTGCCCCCGAGCGCACGGATATCCTAATCAAAATTTACATATGTCCTTAGAGACAGCTAGAGAAATTAGGAAACAGTTAGATAGCTCTAAATTTAAAGGTGAAGTTTATTTCGCAGGAAGGGGAGAACCAACACTAACAAAAAACTTCGATATAATTCTTGATATTTTTATCGAGAACAATCCAGGATATAAACTTCGTATTACCACTAATGGTAAGAGGATTGATTTATTAGAAAGATTCTTTAATAAAGAAAAGATATCTTTTACATATGATGTGTATTCGACTGATATAGAAAAATATAAAAAGATTAAGTTTAAGTATAAAAAGTATAAGAACATAAAAGTTAGACATAGACCAGATACTGGCTTACTTTATAATGAGTTCTTCGTTAATAAAAAAGTTAAATTTCGTAATTCAGAAAATTTAGATGGATTTACTAACAGAGGTGGATTCTTAGGAAAGAAAGAAGAAGATATATTTCTTTATACAGATTATGGATGCGCTAAATTAGTTTATAATCTATTCATTAACTGGAATGGTGATTATAATTTGTGTTGTGATGATTGGAATCCTATCGTCCTAGGAAATATTTTTAATGAATCAATTGAAGATTATACAAACTATAATGAAACACTGAATCATTATAGAAAAACACACTTTTGTGAAAATACTAGAGAAGGGTTGCAAGCTTGTGAAAGCTGCAGTCGAAGAGCTCCTGTTCAAGAACCTGATAAAAAAGACTATTTAAATCTAATTAAGTTAAACGAGGCATAATTATATGATTGAAGATAAAGTGTTGACCAAAGAAAATTTTTGTGCTCTCGTAGAGGCTTCTGTGCAGAGATGTAAACATCCGTATATGGATGCTGTTCTACTAATTTGTGATGAGAATATGATCGACCCTGCTCAAGTATCAACACTACTAAATATGAGCATCAAAGACAAGATAGAAGCGGAAGCTCGAGATTTAAACTTTCTTGAAAAGGTTAATAAGCTACCATTATGAAAAAATTGAGGAATTTTATGTTACGTTTAATCGGAATTTACATCCCATTTTTCCTAGTCTTTCTTGGAATCGCTGGATGTAGCTATCTCTACAGAGATACAATTTTAGATAGGTTCAAAAACGATGAGCCTGTAATTGAGGAACCTACAGAAAATGTACCAACAGAACCAGAACTACCCACTGATGTTGCAGATGTTGAACAATCTGGAACCTTTGATGATGTCGTTACAGAAGAAACACCAGAGGAGGTATCAGATGAGCGACCAGAACTTCCCGGAATCGGAGAGTGTGTCTGCCCCAAAGCAGATGGAACTCTTTGAAGAATATGAATTAGTCGAGCAAGATGGTTTTATTACAACATATCCTGATTTAAAAACACTGCTCACTAAAAAAGAATCTCCAGAATCTATGGAGATAGAAGAAGGCTCAATCACCTTTGAAAAAAATGATTGACATTCACTAAAACATATAGTATATTAATAAACCATACACTGTAATATAAGGAAAATACAATTATGTCACTTTCGAATCTCAAACGCTCTCGTGGTTCATCTATTGATAAGCTGGTTTCTGCAGCTGCAAAGCTGGATGAAAATGCTTCTTCAAATAA
>VTLG01015928.1_pt1 | contig 14349 bp, 20 predicted proteins | sample 4694571 | NCBI WGS metagenome assembly VTLG01 (sample SAMN12604809, study PRJNA352737) | marine metagenome | biome: ENVO:00000447; feature: ENVO:00000209|ENVO:00000569|ENVO:01000036; material: ENVO:00002151; isolation source: viral sequences binned using virsorter ...
CTTCTTGTCTGATCCGATTGCCATCAGGTTTGCACCTGCAATCGAAGACCAATTCAAAAGAGATCTCGATATACCCAGAAATTCATTGGATGAATACTTCTTCCATCCACCAAATTTCTCAGGTCTTCCCTGCCGAAAGCGAATTAGATCGCAATCGTACCAGTTCCCTTCAGCCGAGTACTGCGTCCCTTCTCTGTTAATCCCAGGAGGGAGTGACACCTTTCGATAAGGCATCTCTTATGCCCACACCCGGCAATAGAGAGTCCAATCTGAAGTGCTCAATAAAGTCTGGTTTCCATTTGCCTTGCTTATAACGTAAACACCAGAATTATCACCCGTATGAAGCGTTACCGTTTGGTGCGTTGATGAAATCGTATACCCGCTATTCGCGTGGCTGTAATGTCCCCTTCCATCAAGTCGTACCCATGTGTTCTGGGCATACCCAGCATCAGTAGATGATCCTGTTCTTTTTGCCCACACCTCTACAAGTCTTGGGATATCCCCAGAGGATATACCGAGACTTGATATATCAAAATCATATGAAGTATCTGTTGCATTAGCGAACGAAGCTGATACTTCAAGGTAAGCGCCAGAGCCAGACTTCATCCCTGCGTGGTAAGGCTGCCCCCAATCATCATTGCTTCCTGTTTTGTTTTTTATCTGGAAGGCACCACTACTTTCTCGAAGTCCAAACCCTGTGGCACTATTAAGAGTTGAGAAATTTAAATAAGCGTCACCACCAGTAAGGGCCATGTCGGCAGAATTGACAGAGGTAAAGGTCCCTGCGCCCGCCGACGCTCCGCCAATCGTTGCTCCGTCTATAGCCCCTCCATTTATATCAACGGTAGGAATCACAACCTTCGTGTTGGTTGTATCGAGCGACAGAAGAGACGTGCTGCTTTTCTTGAAATCAAGGGCTGTCGTTGAGCTTGTATTTAAGCTCAATGATGTCGCTTGAACTGATAAATCAACTGTTGCCGTATCAATTTGAAGTGTTTCACAATCTGAAGTTTCTTCGCCTATTACGACTTTCTTACCAGAAGTATCAAATTCAAGATAACTATTTGAACCTTCCTTGAAATCCAAAGCTTCATTAAGGGAATTTGTCAATCGAACCGCAGTCGATTGAGGGAAATCCAAAAACGAAGAATAAATTTGGACAGGTCCGCTTCCATTAGGATTTATTTGGATATCTCCGCTGGAACCATTTTCAATTACAATAGAACCAGTCGTGGTATCCCCGGTTTTTAAAATTAAATCGTAATTACCGTTACTTTTTATTATCCCGTTAGCTGACCCAGAGCCAACCATCAAGGATTCTGTAAGAAAATTTGTGTAACTGTTTAGTACACTGGTACCATCTATATGGACATGAGCTGCATACCCATTCGGAATAGTGAGATCTGTGCTTCCGTTTGCATCAATTCTCAAATCATAAGTAGAATCAAGAGCATTGATTGCAATGAACGAAGTCTTCATCCCGGATGAAGACCCACCCACCTGAAGAGTGAGCGTGTGGGTAGCGCCCGCACCTGTAAACTTAATTACAGAAGACCTTATCCTCGCTGCCCCGCTGTCCTGCGAGACGGTCATCCCATCCTCAAGGTTGATTGTCGAGGAAGCGCCAGTCAGGGCAATACTGGAATAACCCCTAATCGCCTGATCTAATGCCTTGAGATTGTTGTTGGTGACATCACCCCAGGAACCAGCCTTATCGCCGGATCCAATAAGCTCAATACCCAGACCATCTGTATAAGTAGAAGCCATCTCTATGCCACCATTACATTCGGACTGTTATCCGAATCATTAAACGAAGTGTCTCTAAAGGTGCCACCCTGCATGACCACCAATGCCTGCAAAGCTTCCTTGAATTTCATTTCATAAAGCTGGATAAGATCCTGCTCTCCCTTCATGAAGATGTACGCCTGAAGGAGACATCCATAAAGGAGAGCATTCTTGGCATGTGTACCCAGCCATGTCGTTTCGCTTGAAGATCCGGCAGTGATCGAGGCGGGCTCGAAGTAGTAGTTGAACTCGTAGCTGTATGTTGCATTTGAGTAAGGAGCAAAATTCACAGTAATCTGATTCGAGTTATCAACATCATTGTAAAATGAATAGTACTTTGGCTCTGCCCTGGAAGCTGTATTACTTACCGGCGCATACTCCTGAAGGAAGTTGTAATCCTTTAGCAGTAAGAATTTCCAAGCATTATCCGCTTCAGTGCCAGTTTGGGATCTTATCTTCAGATAAGAAGGAGAAAGCGGCGCAGTCACGCTGTCAGAAATGACAGTGATATTGTTTGCTCCTGCCGCAAAAGGACTATGCCCTGACGAGCTAGAGGAAACCGTCTGCGTGTTGTAGCCAGCAATACCAACAGTCGAGTTGATCTTCTCCTCCGCCAAGACAATGATGTTGTCTTGCTGGGAGGTTGTTCCCCAGGCATCATTCTCAAGCCATTCATCGATAGCTGACTTGAGTGTTGAAAGAGTGAAGGCCGCCAATTCTTACTTCTTTCCTTTGGGCATCTTTTTGTTACGAGCCTTTCGGTAACCCTGGCCTACAACGGAACCCCCTTCGACGTACTGCGCGTAATTCTTGTCCTCATGCTCAACGGGAAGTCCCGTCCTCTCAGACTCTTGCATCGCCTTGTCATAACCAGACTTGTCGTAAGAAAAGTGCTTGCTTCCAACCTTCGGCATTTTATGTCCCCTGCCCTAAGTATCCGGGCTCAATCCTGATCCAATCGACTTCAACGGAACTCGTTGAATCTGGATCGTTTGATAAAAACTCAAACTTAATTATAGAAACTGTACCTGTCCAAGGAGATGTCCCCCCTGACGTATTCTTATCGTCTTCCATATCCCAGGAGATCTCATGCCAATCGCTTCCATTTACATAGAGATCAACAGAGCTGGTCTGTATCGGGGTCTCATTCGAAGATTCTGTAGATCTTCTCCAAGAGAACTGGAGCGTTTGTGCTGGGTTACTGACGAGAGTTAAGAATCTAAATCTCATCCTGGCGTACCGATACAGGGCACTGTTCAGCGATAGAGAAGACTTCTGTATATAGGCAGTGGCCCCAGAAACTGACATTGTCAATGTTACAGTTTCATCCGAGGCGTTATGGGAAAGGGAGCCATTCGTAGCGGTAAACCCATCGACATTGTCTTCAAAGTCGTAGGAAACCGTTCCGTCAAGCAGCCTTCCGCTTATGCCACCCAACGGCCTGGGGTTTCTCAATGCCTGGGGGTCAGCAACCGGAATCCTGCCAAGCATGTTCTGGGGTTGATCTGGACTCCAGCATTCAGGACAAGAGAGTATATTTGTATTAGACAGGTTGACAGTTTCAGATTTTAAATCCTTCAGATCGTATCTGAAACCGCATCGATCACAGAAGCCAAAGGCTTTCCTGCCCTCTGCATACGCAGCCATCAGTAGCTATAGCCACCGGGGTAAAGCCTGAATGGAGACTTCTCTCGATCCTCATCTGCTGCAAACTGAAACTGCTCTTCGTAAACCTGCTTGAGCATGCTAATGCGATTCGCAGCTTCCGGCTTCTTCAGTGCAATGTTGTAGGAAAGGCCAGCGACTAGAGCAGGCCAAAACCTCGCCGGTACATCCGCTTCGTAAGTGCCGCCAGGACCAGCGTCTTCCATTCTTCGGATATAGGTGTAAACCAACTGCTGTGTACTGTCGTTCGGTACAGGCCAAAGATTTAACTTTATGCTTCCCTGCTGCCGATCTACATAAAGCTGAGTCGGCCTTCCTTTGGAAAGCTTCGAAGGAATACTGAGGAACGTACTCCTTGAAATTCTGCTGATATCGTAATCAACCTGTTTGTCAGCATCTCCACTATCAGATCTGATCACTGCTTCTAGAATGGAAACTGCCACATTGGGAGAGGCGTTTACTGCGGTGTATAGGCTAGTCCCGTCTGTGAGTGACTGTGAGTGCTCGCCCACACACCAGAGATTTATTCCTCTGTTTGCCCACTCCATCAAAAGAAAATCAATACTTCTCCTGGCAGTTCTCAGGTCATACCCTGAAACCATCTGGAGACCGGCTCTTTCGTAAGCCTCCTCAACAAGCTCTCCTACATCCGGCAGGAAGGAAACCGCATTACTCGTCGCCACGAATTGCCTCCAATATCTCCCTGCTCGTATCCATTTGCCTGCGTGAAATCTCTTTCACTTCTAATCGCAACTCACCTAGAAGTTGAGTGTTGTAACCCACTTCCGTAGATACACGTTCTAACTTTATTTCTGCTCTAGATAAGTCTGCTACTTCAGCAAGACTGTCATGCCCGTTATCACTTGCATGTCCTGTCTGCATAGTAAAAAGGCCCCCGATGGCTGTTGCGACAATACCAAGGGAGGCCCAGAAAGTGGTGTGGCTAATGTGAGACATCACCCACCACCTGTATAAAAAATAGATAGTGTTAAAGATAAATCCACTGCTGTACTTGTCCCATCAGGCGCATTTGCAGATTTGCCGAGATAAACACCATCTTCAAACAAGATGCCATTCCCACCCATTGGATATGGAAACGGTCTAATGAATCCAGGGGATGACGGAGGCAACGCCACCCACTCCAAGTAAACATCAGTCGAGGATGCCGAACCCGCTAGATAATACGGTCTATTATTAAAGGGATTCGAAATAGGAGAGGCTGACTGGCTCGTCCCCGCCGCAAACATCAGAATCTGATGGACTGCTACGCGCCCCGATATAATTTTCGAAGGCGCGGAAGTCGCTGTCGGAGCCGCAGAGGCCGGGTCGTCCGTGAAGTAAACCTTGCAATAATCAATTACATCCACAGCCACTACACCTGATACAGAATATTTACTGTTACGGAAGCTTCGGAACTCGTCGATGGGGCTTGCACAGAAAGCGAAAGACCATTCTCAAACAAAACACCCGGACCCGGTATCAGCAAACCGGGGCTTTGATTCCAGGCAACATCGACAACAGCGGTACCTATAGGTCCGACAAAGGCGGTGCATGGAACCGCAAACACGGTCGATGGAGAAGAAGTTGCATCCCTAAAATACACCCTTGGGAAATCTGTAAAGCTCGTCCCGGCGAATGGCCCACCCCCACTAGCGTATTCCCAACTGCAAAACGCAAACACAGAAGACAACACAACCCTGGTGTTTTCCCCTGCCACGGTCAACGAAGAATCCGATGAGGGCGTTTTGTCGATGGCAGCATTGTCTACATCGTATTTCCAAGAAGCCGCCCTTACTTCACGCATTACTTGTAAAACACCGTCATAACGGCGTCCCCCATAGAAGAGCCAGACGAAAAAGTAAATTCTATGTTCAATCCATCCTTGATGCGAATATAGGAATCATTTTCAAGCATTAACGAAGAAGATCCATTCTTCCAACTATTAAAACTTGTCAACACTCCTGACCTGTAATCAAATGTGATCAAAGCTGATGTTGATGAAGATCCATCAAAAAACTCAACACCTATTGCTGGCATCGTCCCGGTCGCTGCTTTAACCCCAGGCCAAAAGAAATTTATGCCGTACCAATGAATATGCTTCGGCAAATCACCAGATGACGTTCCCCACAAAGCAGACCGAGAGCCTGAGCTTATCGATGATTTCGTCAACACAACACTTCTTAGGTACGCAGCGGACATTCATCCAACCTGATATGTGATTGAGGCATAGTTAATGCCCAAGCCCACACCCTGAACATACACATCATCATTCACCAAAATACCACTAGGTGGGATATCTAGAAAAATCAAACCATTAATGTGGTTGTATGAGCCAGACGTGGCATACCTGTCTGGTTCACTGAAGCATCCGTACACGCGGGGGCCAGAACTCCCACTAAATACATCCATCCCAGCACCGTCGTTGTCTATAGTCCCACCGAAACTCGCAGGCATAAATCGAACTTGGAAGAGCCTGCATCTGCTACCCGAAGCAATGTCTAGAATTCTAACCTTAGTGGTTTTATTTCCAGACGCGACATTGATAGACACGCTTTGGACATAAGCGGATTTCATCGGTTATCCCTGCTGATACAGAACATAAATTTTGGTTGCCGCCAAATTCGAATATGATCCGACCGCCGAACCCGCCCGAACACCAAGTCCCAGGTCACCATCCACGCGGATACCATTCGCTGGGAATGTATATGCGTAATTGCAAATCCCCACCTGTGCTTCCTGAAAATAATGACAAACTCTTATTATTTCAGAAGATCCGTCGTAAAGCTTGATATCCAGCGATGGCAAATTCGAACCAATAGTACTGTCCATATCGTAAGTCAGGGAAATACCCTTCAGTACAAGGGGACCCGTTTGCAGCGTCGTGATCGTGCTTGCATGGGCTGCCACGGAAGCCGTGTAGCTTAGACTTACATCAGTGGGTGATATCAATGGAACCACCTCCAGGCTTCCCAGATACCGGAGCCCAGAATCCAATAACCCATGTCTTTGCGAGTGTCCCTGATTCTCTCAAGGGGCCACTGCCACCAGAATTCCCTGATGTAAACAATCAGCATCGACATGAACGAACCGAAAAAGCAGGAAATAAAGAGGCCGCAGAGCAAGTGCAATGCTTGCTCCACGGCCTCTTCTACTTGGGGATCGAGATCCCTAAACCATCGGATACCGCTCAATTTGATTACGCAATAGTCGCAATCGGAGTACTGAGAGATTCGGCTTTCCAAGTCGAATTTGTTCCATCGTCAGTCATGCAAGTCAAGCTCACTCTCGCATTCACCTCCGTGGAATTGACCCATGTAAGGGTATCGCCTGCTACATCGCTAGCAGGATTGGCGGCTGAACCGCCCATAAGCTCAAGCGCACCAAAAAAGTTAGAAACCCCAGAGCCAGGAAGGACGAATGTCGTAGTAACACTTCCACCAACCGCAGTGGTCAAAAAGAAATGGTACTGAACACCGACATTAGCCGTGCTGAGTGCGGGCATATTGACAACATTCGCCGCAGTACCGTTCACAATAAAGGTAGTTCCAGACTCTTGAACTGTCAGAGTGTCGGTTGCTCCTCCCGCTCCAGCGAAAGTCGAGTTATCAACCGATACCCTGAAATTGGGACGAGTCCCATAATCAGATTCAGTTGTTTCTACGCCAGTGCTCGCAGCTTTCGAAATAACGGTAAAGCCATTCTCAGATCGAACAGCTCCACTAAAGGTCGTCGTACCCATTTGAATTACCTCGTTGCACGCAACTTGCCTACCAGTCCGCGTGCTGTCTTTTTAAGTCTGGTAGGATTGGTTAAAAAAAGAACAGAAGATGGGGAGGAGAGGAATCGCCCGATTGACCTCCCCTCCCCCTACGGGAATTTCCCGCAGTACCCTACCTATGCACCCGGCGAACCGTAGATGCCAAGCGGGTCCGAAACACCGAAGCTGTATCGCTCTCGGCACTTGTAGCGGACGTTACCCGTATCGAAGTCACCGTCCATCGAGGTCTGCATCGGGGTTCGGGTGAAGCCCTTCATGCCGTTCGGCACGTCGGTAATCACAAACCATGCATCAGTATCCGTCAGGTAGTGGTTGACACGGTAACCCTCAGGGATCGCACCGTTGGTGCGGAGGGCATTGATGTCGTTGTCTGCCGTGCTGGGCCGAAGCTCCGTATCAAGGATACGAGTAGCCACGAACATCAGATCAGCAGGAACGATCAGCTTCTTCGGACGAGCCGCGATCTTCAGACCACGCTGATCAGTGAACGCCGCGATATCAATCACAGCCTGCTCAAGCGAAGTCTCGTTCAGATCAGAAGCCGTGCCGGGAGTGTTCGCATTAACCCCTCCACCCACCGTGGGATGGGAAGAATTGAAAAGCGTGACACCATCACCACTTTGATACGTCCCGGTAGGCTGACCATTGTTCAGCGGAGACGCGGCCTTCACCTGCTTCGTGTTCGCCGCCGCACGAGCCAGCGCCTTGGTGTAACGAGCCGAGAGCGAATCATAAAGATTGTCCTCAATCGCCTCCTCCGTAACGGAGAATCCAAGGGCTACCGTCTCATGGTTGTAGCGAGCCGTGAAAACTTCCTGTGCCGTATCGTAAGCGATAGCGGAACCCTCAGATTTCACCGGAGCAGAACCAAAGCCCGAAAGCTGGACTTCCTCTTCGAACGCTCTGTCCGAAGTCTCCATCTCATAGATTTCTTCATGCTCGTTGTCATACGAGCCGTACTCCATACCGAAAAGAGCGTTCAGCCCCGGCAGGAGTTCCTTCATCATTTGCGCTCTAGAAATAGCCATGATTAGTTACTCCTTTCCTAGACGCCCAGCGGGTTGCTGAACTGGCTTACGCCATCATTAAGTTTTACAAGAACATTAGGCGTGCTGCTCGATTCGTTAGATCCATCTTCTGGAACACCAAGAATGCGAAGAGCAAGCGTATTGGTAGTGTTGATACCGCTATGGTCAAGCTGAATACCAGAATTTCCGGTAGTCGTACTACCACTTGCCGTTGCAAAGTTTACTACCGGGGCATTTGCCCCGATATCAGCGTAAGTCGTAGCGCCATCAGACTGAATCAAATAAACCTGATTCGGATCATCACAAACAAATGCGTAAGCATCTGTATCCGTAGAAACCGAAGGGTAATACTGACCGTACTTCTGCTCACCAGAGGCAAGCTTCCACCTGAAGCCCACGGCAACACCTAGAGTACGCACACCGTTAGCCGTCGTAGGCGTTTCGCCAGTCGTATTCCCAGCCTGTCTGTCGATTTCACCAGTGCTAGTAAGTTCTACGAAATCACCAGAATAAATAACCGTGGCACCAGCAGCAACTGCGGAAACATCAATGCGGTATTCGCTGAAGCCTCCGGTGTTGTAGCCGTTACCCATACCGCCGCCCGAACCAACGGGGCGAAGTCCGTAACCTGCCATTTTAGTTTCTCCTAAAAATCAAGCGGCGACTTGTAGGAGAACTTCTCCTAAGAGCCGTCGCCAAACTTGACGCGAGTCCTTCTGTCGGGAGACAGCAAAGGCATTCTCGCATCATTCTCTCTCATGAAATTGTTGTCCACGGCTTCCATCTGATTCCCTGCTTGTTCGGAGAGATAGGCTCTTTTTTGATCCATAATCTCTTTTGCAACCTTGCAAAGCATCAAACCGCCAATCACGGCTGCTCCATCAAACCGACTATCGATATCAGGAATCAGCTTTAGCTCAGGAAAATCCTCAAGCTTGACGGGCTCCCAACCTTCTCGAAACTTTCGAGATACGTTCGTGTTATCCGACTCACCACGCATGGCGACTCGGACCCAACGAAACTCGTACCCGTCTTGCGGGTCCGGTACTGGGAGCACGGTAGGCGGTCTCCAAGAAGCGGGACGAGCCGACACCTCTCTGGTGTCATGCTCTCTCTTAGCGCGAGGATCCTGTTCCTCTTCGGCAATATCGCCTCTAGCCATTTTAATTCTCCAACTTCAAGAGTTGTTTGGCGTAATCTTCAGGAGATACACCCAGTCGCTTTGCGAGAGCAACCTGGGTCTTCGTTAGCTGGACTTTGCGCGATTTCGCACCCGTTGTTCGCCTTGCAGGTGCCACCACCGTCGAAGGTGTTCGGCGGTTCCCATCGGAACGAAGATCCGAACCTTCGGAGACTTCCACCTCCTGCTGGCCTTCACCGCCGAATTTCTCAGGAAATCGATCCTTCATTCGATTATCAATCTCTTGGTAATAACCGTCAGATTTAGGATCGACACCCTTGGCAACAAGATCTTCATGAACAGCCAAGGCGACGGCTGTCATTTCTCTATCAGATCTAAACCAGGGATTTTTCTGAGCCCAGTCAGCAGCCTTCGGATCAACCTGTGTTTGCGGTTTGCCCGGAGGCTGATGCTGCGGAATCTGATCCGCCGAAGGGGTGTATTCCTGAATTTTCTGTGCGTCGTAAGATGCTTTAGACAAAAGCTCTTGAGCATTTACAATCGAATCAGGATCACCCTCTTCATGGGCTCTCTTCAGTTGAGACTTTGCAATCTCTAGTTCTTTCTCCGACCTGCTCTTGGCCTCATCGAGAAGTACCTTCTCGCCTCGATCCACAAGCTGACGAAGACGCTCGTTCTCCTTTTGGACGCGCTGAGCATAATTAACCGCCTCATCTCGCAAACGAGACGAAGCTTCTTTTGCTCTTCGCTCCTCATGGTAATCGTACTTGAGCTTTTTAATCCGCTTCTGAACATTTTGACTGACATTCGTCAGCTCTTCTTCATGATCTTCTACGGATCTTACTTCGGGGGAAACTCTGCCCCGATCCTCTTCCGGCGTGTCATCGACTACATCGACTACCACTCCCGGCTCGTCCAGAACCTCATCATCCTGAATCGCATCGCTCATAGGCGAAGAGATGATTTCTTCTGTACTCATATTACTTTCACAACCCCTCTGGGATCGTCAACAACAGCCTCTACGGTGTCGTCATTGATCAAGCGGAATTCCTGTTCTCCAACCTTGAATCGAGTTCCAGAATAAGAGCGCATCATGATGAAGTCACCACGATGGCACCAATTCCCAGTTGGGAATTTCTTCTGATCCTTATAAGCAAGATCACCCAGTTGAAGAACAAGGCCGATAATCGTCCCCACTTCTTCAACATGCATTGCTTCGTCAGGCTTGTAGATGCCGCCTTCCGTAACACGATCTGCTTTCGGAACAGCGACCAGAAGTTTCCAGCCAACTGGCTTTGGCAACTGGTCTCCCGCTTTTCGGAGGATATCGTGATAATCCTCCAGCTCCTTCGATGACTCCGTTTCGGGCATTGTTTTCCTTGCAGCTTTCGCTGATGGCAACCTTACTTTAGGGGAAGGAAGAAACCCTCGCGTCCTAACGGACGTTATTCATCACCTTCTTCAGTAGCAGCGAGTCTGATCAACTCAATGAACTCCGACTCTGCAGTCGCAATCCCTTCTATAAAACCGACTCGAAATCTATAATCTGCAAAATCACTGGCACAACCTGTTGCCAAATCATCTGCCTTTTGGTTCATGTACTCACGAAGCTTGACGAGAAAAACCTCGCTCAAGGTCTGAGCCATCTACTCTCCCCCTTCTTCACCTTTAGTCATTTCATAACCCAACTTCACACCATCCAAAATATCTCTTGCTTCATTCTTATCAGAATCAATCGTTAGCTTTCGATCCTCAATTGCTGTCTCTGCTCCAATCTCAATCCCCTTCACAAGCTCAGAAGAAGCAATTCTCTCTCTTTCAACATCTGCGCGAAGAGCAGCCTTCTTCAGATCGGCAGCAATCCTGGCCGCATCAGTCTTTGTCTTCGACTGCAACTTCGCTTCTTCGATATCCAGCTCTCTCTCCTGCTGCTGGATAACCGGATCTTCCATCTTTGCCATCTGCTCTTTGAGCTGCATCTCTGCAACGTCACGACCCAGCAGTCGGCTGCCTGCCTCTGCCACCAGTGCCGAGATCCGAACTTCAATATCCTGCGGAAGCGGTTCTCCCGGCGCAGGGAGTTCAACCCCAAGCTCTTTCTCGATTTCCCTTCTATACTTAAAGCCAAGGTGCTCAAGAACATGCGCCGAAAGGGAAGCCTCAATCTGCTTGGACTTCGGAGAGTTCTGCACAATCTCAAGCATCTTGGGATCTTGAGCAGCATCGAGGTGAACCTGAATATGTGAATCGTGGTCTTGCCACATGAATGCACGAACAGGATCAGTCTTGAGAATGTTCATATTCTCTGAGACAGGATCAATCGGCTTCATATCATCCTCTGTCGGAACGATATCTTCCGCATCCTGAATACCCAGAACATCAAGCATCTGCCGATGAAGCTCGGACAAGTTGTAAAGCTGCGGCGCAGTAGAAGCCAACTGAAGGGCAGCCTGATACTGCATGATCCTCTGCGCCATCGTTGAGGAGTTGGGATCGCTAACGGGGATGACATCAATGCGACCATCGAAGTCTTCAGACTTCAAGACATCGCCACCATCGACTTCCCACTCGTACTCTGCAGGCATGTAGTCTCTTACGATATTAGAAAGAATCTTGAATTCTCTCTTCATCGCGTAATGAACACGAGCCTGGATCGCATTCATCACCTTCATGGATCTTTCGATAATCGCCAGCGTGGTTCCTACCGGAGCCTGCTGGTTCATATCAGAAACCTTCATGTCTGTGATAGAAGCGAATCGTCTTCCTTCTTCCACAATATTCTGAAGAAGCTGATGGAGAACATTCGAAGGATCTTTATACGGAAGGAATGTGATGTTATCCCTGATCGCACCGCCCGGTACATCCACGTCCCTGAACTCACCCGGCATGATCGGGGAGTCATCTCCCTTGATACGAAGACCTCTAGCCTTTAGACCACCGGGAAGATTCGAAAGGGTTCCCGCATCCACAAGCTGCCGGAGAAGGGACGTTGCAGATTTCGCGATGCCACCAATCAGATGGATCAAGCCGAAACCATAAAAGCCCATACCGGGGAGGTACTCGTAATGAACGAAATGGTTCCTTCGCATTTTCTGGGGATCATCTTCCATCCAGTTTCTTCGGATTGAAAGAATCTCAGAATTCCCCACATCTACCGTGATGACATAGGGCAAGGCAATCCCCGTTGCCTCTCCACCCGCCATGTCCTCAAAACCGGGAAGATCCCAATCAACATGCATCTCATAGAGAAGATGCCGATCATCAGAACTGAATGAAGGCGAATCACCCGTGAGATCGTTGTATTTCTCTTGGATATCGCTCTCTTCATTATAAGAACCGCTCAGGTCTACATCCCGGTAAAACCCTGAGACCTGAAGCTTTCGAATTTCATTCGAAGTCTTTCGCATCACATAGGTGACGCGCTCTGCCATTTCCAAAGAAGGAGCACCGTAAGAAACCAAAAGGTCTTCGGCTGGCACAAACATGGAGCAGGGACGATTCATGGAGGGGTCGTAATAGACTTTCCTGAAAGCACTCCCTGCAAGAGCTAGGTTGAAAAGCATCTTCTCGGTCTCAGACCGATACTCAGGCATCTCCTCCGTGATCAAGTAGTTCATGTACTCCTTGACCCTGAAGGACTGCTTTTCTTTTTCATCCGTCATCTTCCCCATTATCTTGACCTTGACAGGTCCGTCATTGGGGAAAATCTCGGTAATCGTCTGAGCCTGGAATCTCACCACCGCTTCGGAGAGGACCGGGTGCTGCACTCCGCAGGCACCGGGCCACGGAGTACTCCGGTCTTCAATCTTCATCCCAAGCTGCTCAAGACCTTTGATATAGGTCTCTTCCCAATCCTTTCTGGATTCCTTGTCCGATTTTGCAAGGTGCGTCAGCTCTGAAGCGAGAGCCCGCAGTTCCTGATCCCCCATGAAATCTGCCAAGTTTTCATCGAAACTTGCTTGCATATCTCCCGGAGCACCGGGATTGAAATCGATCATCATCCCGCCGTCTTCAGTCTCAAGGACTACGGACTCCGGGTTCACGATCTCAATCGAAAGGTCCTCCTCCTCATCCTCGAAAGGAGACGAGATGGGCATATTGGGATTGAGAGCAGGCTCTATTGCCATTAATTATTCCAAGTACCGAGTGGTCAAATCAGTGACCTGCCGTAGGCATCTCTGATTTTCCCACCGCGTTTGTACTGAGCTACTTCAACTGGTCTTTGCAAAGTCTTCAAAAGGGCATCGGTTCTGGCTAGAAGATCCTCTTCATCACCAATACTTCCATACCCGGTACGGCCAGACTGAAGATGCAGGTGGGGGGCCGTCCCGTGCTTCTTTCCACCTACGAACTGTCTTCCATCTGCTCGAATTCCAAAGTTCTGAGCCAGTGGCTGTAAGACATTTTGGTACATAGACCAAAGTTCATCTTCACTCATCTTCATGCTCGGATCTTCCGGCACGATAACGAAGTCATGGGACGGGACCTGGGTATGGCTACGACCCGTAGAGACCACATTCCCCTCTGCATCCCTCACCTTTCCCTTCCGAAAGGCACTGGTATTCACAAAACGAAAGCCAGGAGGGAGAGTCTCATCAACATAATCCACAAACCGATTCATCTTGTCCCAATACTGCATTGCAGCATCTGACTCGTAAAACGATTCAGGAACCGGAGGATTGTTTACAAACCTACCCCCTCTGGTTACATCAAGCTTTTCCCGTTTTCTATTCGGCATTCATCAACCTCAATAGGGGGAGTACGCTCTCTTGGGTACAAAGGTCAGGTCCTCATCGCTATCGATGGGGACAAAGCCTCCCTGTCTGAAACGGAGAAGAGCCTGTGTTGAGGAGTCCACCAAGTCATCGTGAGCCGAAGCACCGGGGAACCCTGCGAACTGCTCGATCACCTCCTCTGCGTACCTTTTTCTTGGAGCCCAGATTGCTCCTGAA
>VTLG01008264.1_pt1 | contig 14346 bp, 24 predicted proteins | sample 4694571 | NCBI WGS metagenome assembly VTLG01 (sample SAMN12604809, study PRJNA352737) | marine metagenome | biome: ENVO:00000447; feature: ENVO:00000209|ENVO:00000569|ENVO:01000036; material: ENVO:00002151; isolation source: viral sequences binned using virsorter ...
TAAGTTGTCTAAGAGCAGATGTTGCTGTTCTTGATAACCCCCCGAGCATGTGGATAAGACCAAAGCCATAAAAGCCAAGGCCGGGTAAAAACTTATAGTGTACAAAATATTGTATCTTTTTACGAAGTGGATCATTTTCTTGATAATTTCTATAAATAGATAATACTTTTCCTGACCCCTCGTCAACAGTAACAACATAAGGTAGCTTTATACCTGTTGTTTCTCCTGTTTGCGAGTTCTTATCTTCGAAACCGGGTATGTCCAAATCGCAATGAAACTCTAAGAGTACTATGTCCTCAGCATTTTGTGTTGCTGTAATTCCATCAAGGTCATCATACTTTTCACCTGCTACATTTTTTTCTGTTGGTGACATACTGACATCAATGTCGCGGTACATACCGCCTACTTGTTTCTTACGTAATTCGTTACCCATGATTTTAACAACGTGTGTAACACGTTCGCATGATTCCATGTCCGTTGAAACATATGGCATTACCACATCTTCTGCTGGAACAAATTTTGAAACTGCTCTGCCTTTTACAGCATCATAATAAACTTTTTTAAAGGCACTACCCGCTAGTGGTAAATGAAATAACATCTGATCAAGTTCTTGGTCGTATTCTTCCATTTCATAACTAATTTGATAGTTCATGAATTCTTTAACACGTTGAGATTGTTCTTCGACCTGTGGTGTTATCTCTCCCACTATTTGTGTGCGGATAGGACCTTCGGGAGGTAGTAACTCTTTATAAGCTTGCGCTTGAAACTGTGTAACCGTTTCTGCTAGTAATGGGTGTGTGACACCTGTTGCACCAGCGAAAGGTTTTGTTCTGTCTTCATATTTAAATCCAAGTAAATCTAAACCATCTGTATATGTTTTTAACCAATCTGCTCTTGCATCTTTATCATATTTATAATCACTAACTAAACTTCCTGATAAAGATTCTAACTCATCATCCGGTATTAATTCTGCAAGGTTTGCGTTAAATGCACCTTGCTCCGATGTATCTGGTAAAGGATTTACAATTGCTGAACCATCCTCCATCATCAACGCATCACCGTTCATCATTGGTGCTGATATTTCTTGTGCTGAATCTGGAGCTATCTCTAGATCAATTAATTCGTTTTCTCTTTCAATAGCCATATTATCTTAAACTCCTATAATATTCTAATAAATTTTGATTACCTTGAATTGCTCTTGAATTGTCTGTTCCTGTCAATACTTCATCTGCCATTAAACCTTGAATTGTAGATTCAAGTTTAATAATTTCTAATTCTAATTGAGCCTTCCAATCACCACCACCTGCCATACCAATTGGTGCTGTCATATTTTCTATATTAGCTATACCACCATGATTCATTTGTAAAGTTCCCTTTGTTTCTTTAAATATATCTGATCGTACTTCTTGTGCCAAATCATCATTTCCAGTAGATATCGCATAATCTAATAAAGAAATTAATTCTGCTATTCTATCTTGTCGTGCCATTATCTTGTTCTGCTTGCACTAACATTTCTATCTAAGTTAGTTCTTCTGTTCATTCCTAACATATCTATAAGACTAGCTACGCCAGATGATATTGGAGATCTTCTTTCATCCACCATGTCTTGTTGTAAAGAAGGAAGTGTTTGACTTAATTGCATTATAATTTTTCTAATATTTTGTTCAGAAGTATCTCCTTGTTGTTGAGCTATATTAATAGCAAGTTGAATAATATCAGATTCAGGCATTTCACCGTACGTGCTCATTCTTTCCATTTCTGGATCACCTGTCTCCATATCTGCTCGTCTTTCACCTTCTTTACGAGTCATCGCTCTTAGCATCATATCTTTACGTTCTTGGACCGGATCGCCGCCTGCAAACAAGCCTATTGGCCTTGTCATTTCATTTATGTTCATCATTCCTCCTTTGTTGTAAAATTGTGGTTCTGCATTTTTATTGCCCGGCATTAAAGTCATTATTTCTGGATTTTTTTCTATCATGTCCATAGACAATTCTTGCATGATACCCATTGGTGAATAATTTTTTATTCCTTTAAGGATGCTTTTAAATATATGTAAAATTTGTTTTTTAGGAATATTTTTGTAAAGCTTTTTCATTGTATCAACAAAGAATTTTCGTTGATCTGTTACATTCTTAAATTTTTTTTCTGCTACTTTTTGTATCTTTTGTCCATCTTGCCATATTTTTGCATTATTTGGAGCGCCTCGTGATCCGGGTTCAACTCCTCCCATTCCTACTTCCGTAGCAATTTTTGTTGGAGCTTTCATTATATTTTTATAACGAAAAGAAGAACCTGCTTTTTTAAGAGCACTATTTAAAAAATTTTTTGTACTAGTTTTATCATTAAAACTAATTCCGGCTCTCTTTATTTTATTAACATATTGTTGTTTTGACCAACCAAGTTCATTTAAAGCTTTATTAAAAGCTTCTGTATCCGCTCTTATTGAAGGTGTTAATTCAAGTATGCCCATTTTATTTTCCCATCGCTATGGCGGCTTTCACCGCCATGCGACTAACCCAGTCAGAGGTGTGTGCGTTTTTGGCCGACTGGTAACTCATTAAACTTTTAAAGGTCGTGTTAAATGTTTTAGTGACACTATACCACCTTTGTTAAATTGCTTCCAAAAAGGTAAAATTTTTAAAATTTTTTCTCTAGGAATGCCCATGGCAATAAGCCTATCGAGCAATTCCGTAAATTCGGAAGACATTCCTGTGTTAAGTTCACTTTCTTGCAACTGGTTCGGTACCGCTGTGTTCGAGGTTTTAAGGATACTTGGTCCTATTAATTTTAATCGTTCTAATTCTGGAACTTGTTCTAGCATAAGTTCAGATTCAGATTTGTCCTGTGTAGGTATATTTTGTGCTAGAAGATCTGATAGGAACGATATTGCCATTAGTAACCTCTCTTTGCTGCCTTTGGCTTAACCATAAGACCGCCTTTGTATTTTTTTACAATTCCGCCTTTATTTAAAAGACTAGCTTTAAAATCTTTAATTTTTTGTTTCTTTGATCTTGGATCCGGTGGCATTTTCATGTTCTCAATTGTTTTATCCATATCAAATTTATCTGGATCATCTTCTTTAGGGGATTTCCCTAATCCGGCAGCTTTTATACCGCTTATGTTTTTTAAGAATTTTTTAAGTTTTAACTTTTTTTCAAGTTTTTTGAGTTCCTTCTCTGTCATTCCAGCAGGGCCTTTTGATTGTTTTTTTTCTTTTTTACTCATTAATAATACTCCCTTGGCTCCGTGATTCGTGGTTCGTCGTAGTAGTCATCGGGAAGTTGAACAAAGTTGCCTTGACGGTACCTCATGAGAGCTTGTGTCGTAGAATCGACGTAGTCATCATGGTCGCCAAATGGAAAAGCTGCACACTCCTCTATAACGTCCTGCGCCCACCTTTCATCCGGACACCATACTTGGCCCGATTCAAACATTGGCGCTACTGAATTAACCCGAACATGTTTATCATTGCCCCTGCTAGGAGTAAAGTTCACAACGGGTATTCCCGAGGATCTTAACTCATCTGTCAAGGGAAGTCCAGAAGCTTTTGCTTCTACGATGACAGTTTCTGGTTCCCAGTACTTATATTTCTCCATAGCATGCTTTTTTAGCTCTGTAAACTCCCATCTTCCTTTTTCTGCATCTAATAGTATTATTTGAGGATTACCTCTATTTGGATGACTAAATACGCCCCATGTTGTAATAGCCGAGTAATCGGCTGTTTCCTTTTTCGAAAACGCCGTATCATAAGATTGTATGACGTGTATTAAGTCTGGTATATCTTTTTCTTCCCATATCTTCCACCATTCACGCTTAATTATACTACCTTCCTCCGCCGTTGGATTCTGCTGCCATTGTGCTTGCCATTTTTGTTCTGTTAAGGAAGCACGGGTCGCGGTCAATGAATCAATGTCCCAGTATTCTGGCCATATCGGTTTGTTGCTTGGTAATATGGCTGGAAATTCAATTAACTCCCACTGGTCTGCTTTAGGCTCTTTTGCCTGTGCGTCAATTAATCTGCCTGTTAAATCTTTCACGGACCAACGTGTCATAACAATAACGATTGCACCGCCGGGTTGTAGACGTTGTCTTGGTCCGGAGGTGTACCATTCATAGGCATTATCAAATGCTGTCTCGGATAGAGCATCTTGCTCTGAGTGCGGATCATCAATGATCAATAAGTCTGCACCACGGCCCGTGATACTTGAACCAACGCCCGCTGCAAAGTACTCGCCGCCTTTATTTGTTTCCCAACGGCCAGCCGCTTTACTGTCCGCGGATATTGCGACTTCATCAAAGACTTGTTGATAAACTTGACTATCGATTAGGTTCTTCATCTTACGACCAAATCTAACAGCAAGTTCTGTATTGTGCGTTGTTTGTATAATTTTTAATTGTGGATTATTTCCCACTAACCAAGATGGAAATAAAAAAGAAGCAAACTCTGATTTTGTATGTCTTGGTGGCATATTAACAATCAAACGCTTTATTTTTTTATCCCGTATGTCCTCAAATTTTTTTGCAATTTTTCTGTGATGATATCCAGAGATAAAGTCTGGCCAAACATGTCTGACAAAAGGTATAAAGTTTTTTTCTGCGGATTGCAGCTTTTTTAGATGTTCTTGGATTAATAGTGTTTGAAGTTCTACTTCACTTTGATGAACCATTATGAAAAATTTTATATAATATTTTTATGGGATAATCAATATTTTAGTTCGTACATATTTAGGGGTGTGTGTTTCTGTCAAACATGCTCCGTAGCAGAAAAAAAATTGTAACTTCTATACTATTTAGGGGTGTGGGGTAGGTGGGGGGTGTGTTAGTTTTGTGTCAGTGTGTGCTAGGGCGATTATCGCCCTAGCAATTTGCGGAGGAAGCAAACTTTATACTTTCGTAACAACAAAGAAGCGTCTCGAGTAATGGTCTTTTCCAACTGCTTGTCTTTCTAAATCTTCAGCAATTTGTTTTGCTTCGACTAATTTCTGCGCTTCCTCATGATATTCAAACTTGGCGATTACATCAAAATCACCTTCTGTGGTTGAATATTGTACTTGTCCAACTACGTAATATTCATTAAACATATTTTATATCTCCTTTCTAATTATGACAGTATAGGACTAAATGGGATAAGTAAAGAATAATATCACGGCGAAAATAATACCTGTGGATAACTTTAAACACCCGCAGGGTGCGACAATATGTCGCACTTTTTGTTGTTGACAATCTGCAGGCACTCCCCTAATCTCCGTAGGAGATTAGGGGAGTGAGTGTCAATCCCCTAATTTAAAAAAATCAATTATTAAGAATTAAGAATTGTAGTAATTTCTTGTCCTTCAATTAATATCCCTTCATGGCTTATTTTACTTATAGCCGTATCAACAGCGGATCTAAATCTATCGCTATCAAATCTATGATTATCAGCACTAAATACACCAATAAACAAATTTACTAAAGGGTAGTGATTAAAATACTTATCTAATGATCTTTGATAAATAGTATAATCCTTGATAACATCTACAAACTTTTCATAGTCTTTACGAGTCATAATATTTTCCTTTCTTGCGTTGATGATAAAGTAAAAGTTATCCCATGTAAATAGGATAAAAAGGGTTGACAAATCAACAGTCGGTGCTAAAATCGAAATACGATTTCATCGTTTTTGAATATTTCGATTTTAGCACCGCGTTAAGAAAATAAAAAGCCCCTAATAATAGGGGCTTAATTATTTAATTATTCGTCATCGCCATAAAAATAGTTTTCTTCCTCATAAGCATTCATCTCAGTATCTGGTAAATGATTAAAAGTATTACCTGCATCAACAGGATATTCCATAACCTCAGCTTGAGGGTATTCTCCTAAAGCATAACCAACAGATGAAAACTGATCTAAAAATGTTTTAGATTGTTGACCTGCAAGAACACTACTTTGAGGATAAATACCCCAACCATAAACAGTAACATGATTTTCATCAGCATATGACTGCGTAGCGGGTTCAATAGTATAATGAGTATATTTCATATATATCTCCTTTCTTGCGTCGATAATAAAGTAAAAGTTATCCCAAGTAAATAGGATATTTACTATTGACAAATCAGCATTGGGTGGTAAAATCGAGAGATTAATCCTCTCTTTGCTCGGCTCTCGATTTTACCACCACGTTCAGAAAATAAAAAACCCCAGATTAGCATGGCATAATCTGGGGTTAATAATTTTATGACCGCTATAACTTATTTATGCGGCTAATTCTAAAGCGACATCAAGCGCTTTAGTTTTTATAGAATTGTTTTCAAGTAATGCTCTTTTAGTTCTGTGTTCATCTCTAGTATTACCACCGCGTAAGTGATCTTCATTGTATGTAACAGAATTAAATGCTTTCCACCATGTATCATCAAAACATGATTTCATATCATTACCTGTATTTTGAAGTTTATAAGTTTTTCCATTTTGTTCAAATGTATCATGGAATGCACCATAAGACCTATTAACATTCATATTAGGTTTAAACTCATAACCATCATTCATCAATTTAGAAACATTGAAATCTTTTTCTTTCAATAGTTCTGGTTGATAAACAACTAAAAGATAATTTAATAAATCTTTTTCTTTTAATTTCTTAGTGGCTAAGAATTCAGTTTTTTCTTTAAACTCTTTCATTTGTTCAATAGAGATACCAAGGTCTTGTTTTACTTGTTGTTCTATTGAATTAGTGAAATCGTATCTATGACTAATTAAACCTTGCACTTGAGCATTTTCTCTAAGAGATACACTAAAAGTATTATTACAGACAACCCTAGTATTAGATGATCTGATTTTAACTTGATCGCGTCCAGTGTGATAACTAGCACAATATAAATATTGCTCTATTTTATCACCACCAGCAAGTTCAAAATTTTCATTAGTCTTAGCAACAAGAACGACAATACGACCATTAAATAAACTAATAGCAGTTTCCATAGTCGCAACACCATTATCAATATATTCATTAAAGAATTTTGCCATACGTGAATTTTGTATTGGCTTATATTGATCAGTTAAACCACTAGATAAAACTTGTTCTGGTACTAAAGTACCATCTATTCTAGTGTGAGCGTCACGAACTAAAGAAAAGTATTTCTCATCTTTTTGAGAAATGCCTTCAGCATTAGTCCATTCAACAGGTTTCATTTTGACATTCCAGTCAAGATCGGCAACACGTAAAATTTGATCGGGCGTAGCATCGTTTCCGATTTCTCTACCCAATCTATGCCAAGGCACTTCATTTGCCCAAGCCATTGTTTCAACTTCATGAGACATAATATATTCTACTTTCTGCCATGCTGATATTTTAATACCATATTTATGGGATAATGCAACAGTTAATTTAATGATGAAAAAAGAAGCGTGGTGGTAAAATCGAGAGTCGATGATAATCGAAATTATCTCTCGATTTTACCACCATGTGAAGAAATGTCAATAGGATAAATGTGGATAAATGTGGATAAGTTAGGATAATATGACCGCGAACAAAGGAACGCGGTCAATGTGTCTGGTTAAATTATTTATTTAATACTCTCATGTTCAATAGTTTCGCAAACAAATTCTTTTGTGGCAAATTCTAAATTGATCTCATCCATTTTGTCTTGAACAATTTTCTCAACATCTAATTGTTCAAGGGCAATTGCGATTTCTTCTTGGATAATTTCCCTTATTAAATTTTCAAGTTTCATAATATATCCTTTCTTAAATAATTAAGTCTTATCTTTATAGGATAAATACCACCGCGTCAAATAAAAAAGCCCCAACTAATTTTGGGGCTTTTGTTCGCGGTCAATGTTTAAGGAAGATATATTATGTTTTTTCTGACCGCTGTTCTTTGTCAAAGATACTCGGAACACCGAACTCTTTTTGATATTGTTTGTTATAGTTTTTTATGACGTCCGTATTTTTGAGGGCGTCAAATAATGAAATAAACTTATAATTCTGTTTTCCAAAATTTTCTGGTAAGTCGCCGTTTTTCCTCGCGGTCTTAATAACTAATTCAGGCATATTGTTCCTCGCTTTCTTCGTCGTGGTAAATATCCGCGTGGTCTAACATTTCATCTTGCAACACGTCAGCCAACCACTCGTCAGCGATTATGTGTGCTTTTTCTCGCGTTGGTGTTTCATGTTCCGCGAAACTATTAATTAAAACCTCGTCGCGAAAAACATTGAAAATTTTACCCTCGTCCCATTCTATTGAAACGTCGTTTTCGTATTCAAATTTAATCATAGATAAACCCCCATTAAAATTATTAAAAGTATAATCGGTATTAAAATCATTTTCTTCCTTTCTGTTATCCCATGTATATAGGAACACGAATCACGAATCAAGAACTATTTTTTAAAAAGCATCGCGGTCATAGAAAAGTCCACCTCCACCCCCGCCCAAAAGGGAGGGTAAAAAATTACCTCGAAAATCGGATTTTGTCAATATGACATATTGTCGCAGGTAAATTTAGACCAAAAAAAAGCGTCGCGGTCAGGGGAACAAGAAACTTTGTAGATCTTCCCATTTTGTTGGCGGTTGCAAAATTAAACTTTGACCGCCATATAAATAACCTTGTTTCGCGAGTTCTCGACCTTTATCGCCGTCGTATATTTTAATGACCTTTGATCTCGTATCTTGGACAATATAATAATTTTTCCCACCATGTCGGAAATTGTTGTAATTCCATGAGATTTGTAGCGGTGAGATATTTATTGAATTTTGTTTAATACATTTTAATTCGAGCCAAATTGCTTGACCGCCATATATTCCATAGAGGTCTGGAATACCGCCACCATGACGATTTTCTATTCTAGTCCATTGGACGTGAGGTAGATTTTTAATTATCTGACGCCCGAAGTTTGATTCTGGTTTTACTGTCATTTATGGATTTTTCCACTCCCCCATATCTTTGATAAGGCGTTCAATTTCGTCGCGGTGGTTTTCATGCCACTTATAAAAACAACCTTGACTATGGAAAAGTCCGTCGCGAGATTGTTGGGGTGTGAGATAACTTATGCCAAAATCATTTTCGTGCCAAATATACCTCTCTATATTAAAAGCATTTTCTGGTAATTCGTCGCGTTCAAAATTATTCCTTTCTTCTTCGGTGTAAAATGATGTGTTATAATATTTATAGTCTGGTGTCGCTAATAAACCGCGACTACCATAATTTTTATATAACTTTTTACCACATTGTTGGCAAACAGGTATATCACTCATAAATTATCCTTTCTTTAAAATGACACTATCCCATAATAATAGGATAGTGTCAATAAAATAATTTAAGCGTATTCTTTTTCTTTAGGTGTTTTCACAACCGCCACAATATCACGCTGTGCTTGTCTTAACTTTGCACTATCAAGCAATCGTTGTTTTGTATCATCAGATATTATTGAAACTGCTGTCCCAATTTCGTCAGCGTCAAAGTTTACGCAATCATCTAAATCAACCCAATACTTTCTAACTTCACTTAAAAACTTGGCTTGATCGACAACCGCGTTCATATCCTTGATTAATTGTATTTTCTCTTTGAAAATATCGCGTTGAGCATTGTGCATATTAGTTTTAGATTTATTGAAAGCCCTTAATTGCTCATAATCGCTTTCATTGTGTATCATCATAACGCGAGAATGACAACTGCCTTGAGGCACTAATAAATAATGACCGCCAAGATTACCAATATCGCTTTCATTTATATCGGCGTCGTGATAATTATTATATTCCTTTTTGCCTGTATATTTAGCAACCTTTAGATTATCAACCGCGTCTTTTAACTCTTGATGTTGTTTATAATAATGCGGATTGTTGTCGTTATTTTCATATTCATAATACAAGTTAGGATTGACGCCCTTACTCATTAGATCGTTATAATATAATGCTGTCATATCGTCGCGGTTATAATTCCAACAATATTGCGTTTCTTGTCTATCCTCAAAACTAGGTTTAAAGTAAAAACAATTATCGTATTGTGCAAAACTGCTATAACTACCGCGAGAATATTTTTTTAATATTTTCATATCATCTTGCGGAAAGTTTTTAGTTACAACTGGATTGATTACATTATCCCAAACTGATTGCTCTAGTTCTCTAAAGGTATCAACCGCGTCTTGTAATAATGTATCTTTCTGCGTCGGTGTTTTCAATGTAGTATCACGCCACGCTTTTTTAATTGCGTCGCGTTTTGCTTTGTTTAGTCTTACGTCATTTTTATTCATAAGTTCCTTTCTGTTATTATCCTATTAACATGGGATTAATTAATTGTCAAGCACAAAACCAGAATAATCATTTTTGGCTTTACCTTTTGCCAAAAGTCCTGCAATAATATTATCGCCGTCAAGAAAACGCAAATCGCTATCGTCAGCATTTACAACTTTGAAACCATTGTATTTTTTTGGTAATGATTTTCTAAATACCGCCGAGATATTGCCACCGCGATTTAATATGTCAAAAGCATTATTGCGATTGTCCTCATTTAGTGAATAAGTTAAATGATAATTACTAGGCAATTCGCCATTAATATAAGCCAACGCCCTTTTATATATTTTTGTATAGTCATACCATTGAATTGATTTATATTCTTCCATAAGTCCTGTTTTTTCCCATGATATATCGCTAGTGCCATTTAATCTTATACAAGGAATTAAATTTTTCTTTTTTGCTTTTAATATAAAAGCGTTTATTTCTTTTCGTAATTGGTTAAGAAAAGTGTCGCGTTCTTGAATATACCACCGCGTTTTATTTATTCTGCCATTTTTAACACTAGAAAAAGCCCCATGCCCCGCTGTGTATAAACACGCTTTTTTACAACCTTGCGAAGCCATAGGACAAACATTGAAACCACTTTCATTACTAGGCGCAAGATATAAGACCGCCGTCATATAACCATATTTTTGACCTTTTACTGTTTTCGCGTTATTATCAATATTTAAAAGTTTTTTAGATTTAATAAATTCTAATTTCTTCATAATACTTCCCTTGCTAAATCTGGGTATTCTTCTTCAAAATCTTTTATTAGTTTATTAGTATTTATATCTAATTTTTCTGGCGAAATACTGCCAACTTGATACGCTTCTAATAATTCTATTGCTCTAACTAATAATTCTATATCAACTATTTTCATAAATTATCCTTTCTTATTATCCTATTAACATGGGATAAATACAAAGTCAATCAAAAATTTCTCTTATCGCACAAATTTTATTTTCTATGACGTTTAATTCTTTGTATATTTCTGCTTCAATCATTGGAGTTATTTCTTCTTTTCGATCTAAACATTTAGAATATGATCTAACTAAATGAACTAAATCCATATCTAAAATATTTTGAAATTGCTCTTTTGATTTTGAATAATGCTGATTTAATTCGTCGTCGCATAAATCACAGGGGACTTTTCTTTCTTCTATGTTTGCTTGTAATTCTAATAATTTTCTAACTTTCATTTTTGTTCCTTTCTTTTAATTCTTTTAATTTTTCTTTTGCTTCTTTTTCTGTTAAATAAATATAATTACTATCGCTAATTTCAGCATATTCTTCATCATTAAAAACATCGCAAAAATTCTTTAGTGTATATTTAGTTATATCCAAAGCAGATTCATTTACATAATAAATATATTCTATCATAATTTTTCTTTCTATTATTATCCTATTAACATGGGATAAACTAAAAGTCAAGAGAAATATTTTTTTCTTTTTTTCTTGTGTATTTAGAATCTGGCGGTGGTGTATATCCATTCAAAATTTTCTCGCGGTAGAATTGTCCTATCACAGAATTTTTTGATCTATGTAATATTTTACCAACTGTCGCGTAAGAATGTGTTTTCAAAAGTTCTCTCGCTCTTTCTGTTTCTTCTGATGTCCATACTTTTCTTTTCATTTTTCCTCCTTTACTTCTGTAAATGTATCTTCATGGTTAGTTTCATCAACATCTCTACCGCCCATACATATATCAATGGCTTCTTGTTTATCTTTTGCTTCAACATTTTTCCAAATGTCTTGTGCTGTATATGTTTGTATAACTGTATATTTTTTCATTTTATCCCTTTCTATTTTTGCACAGGACTTATCCGAATAACTCCGTCGCCTGTGCTATGTTAATAAGTGACCGTGTTGAAGCCGTGTATGGTAATCCGTTATTGATAAAAGTTAAATATTATTTTACCACCTTTTATCTCAATTCAACTTGCCGTAGTATTATTAACATTTATCCCATATAATGATATATATTGACAAGTCAATAGCAAAATGATAAATAAATAAAAAAAAATAAAAAAGAAAGGAAAACCATGAATAAATTATATTGGCGAAGAATAAATAATTTAATTGAAATTATTAGTAGAATTTCTGATGACATAGTGTATAGGAATATATGGGTAGATAAACTACTCGAACTTTTACAAGAAAGGAAAAAGTATGAATAGCGACGTAATATTAAAGAAAGTAAAAGAAATGTTAGAAACTAATACAATGGTTAATTGGTCACACGCTGATTATACGCCAGAAGAGGAATTTCAAAACATTTTAGATGAAATAGAAAAAATGGAAAAGAAACAGGAGGTGGCTGATTTTTTTGGAGGCGTTGTAAATGACAAAAGATAATTTTATAATGCCCGACTACTACAATAATTCCAAACCAAAGGCGGAAGAAATTTTGGTTAAACGAAAATGTTTTCGTTGCGGTAAGGAAAAAGAGATTGGCAGATTTGAAAGATACTGTAGTCCAGAATGCAGATACCACGCAACAAGGAATTACACTAGCACTTACAAAGTGGGGTATTAATGGTATTTTTTATAGTTTGGTTTAAAGTCTTTATATGGATAGCTGTTATGATTCTTTTATTTCTTCTATGGGGTCATGCGTAATATCTTTAATTTCTACACCGATAGCTTCGCCATTAATAATATTATGATCACGAATTTCTTTAAGTTTAGCTTCAAGTTCTGGTCTAGTCATGTTATCAAGCGAGGCTGTCACAACCTCTTTTCTATCAACGTAAAAACCCGCTAATTGACCGCGACGATATTCGGCTTGGACAGCAGGTCCTAATTGACCATTTGTCACAGCATGATCTCTCAACCGCGATAATTCTCTGGAGTGTTTAACAAAATCTATTTTACTAGCTTCTGCATACTCACGTTGTAAATCCTCTATAGCTTCTACAACCTTCGGGAAATACTTGGGATTTCTTAAATTACAGGCTTGCGATATAGCAGATTTTTCTGAATATCCCGCTTGTTTTGCACATTCAGTAGCTGTCAAACGTCCATTCTCTTTAACAAATATCTCTACAAAGGCTCTTTGCTTTGGTGTTAGTGCACCATCTCTAATTTTAGGCATTTTTTTAGTTTAATACATTTTTATTCTAATGTAAATCTTTTCCTATAGTATTATTATTACTAATTATAATAATAATATTTTTTACTTTAGCTGAAAAAAGACATATAGTGAGGTTACGTCTGGTTACGTCTGGTTACGTGGTCCAAGTAACGTGTTTATTGTTATTTTTCAATAGGTTAATGCTATGGTTACGTGGTTACGTCATATTTGAGAAAAAATAAAAAAATATTTTTTCAGTTGAGTAAAAAGTACTATAGGAAACGAAAGTTATCCACAACTAACTACAATTAATCTTATTTAGTCCTTTACTATCCCATTAATTAGTATAGATTTATAATTAAATGAGGATGTTGCAACATCTTCAGAGTATGGCTGAACAACTGTAACAAAGTAGTAAGGCACACTTAAAGGGAAGTACGGACATGTGTCTGAGGTAACTGAGGGTGGTACTGAAGTACTAGTTAACATTTAGGAAATGTTGATTTGTCGGGAAAAGGTTGGGGGTAGTCAAAGAATCCCCCTACTCACAAAGAAAGGATAATATGACACTAGAAACTAGACTTATTAAATTAAAAATGAAGTACGATAAGCTTGCGCTCCGTGAACCGAGGTCCGGGCAACAAGTTCTAGACCGCATGATCTGGGAAAGACTAAGAAATATACTAATAAAACGCTACGAAAGGCACGACTAATGAACATATTCTTTTTAGACGAAACACCAGAATTTTCAGCAGAATATTTGTGCGATAAACATATACCTAAAATGTTTTTAGAATCAGCGCAAATGCTATCAACAGCAATCCAACGACATACAGGGGAACTAAATTATCTGTATAAATCGGCGTACCCCAAACATCCCATGACAATATGGGTAGGTGATAATCGTGATAATTTTAATTGGGCATATCAAAATGCCAATTGTATTGGTCAAGAATACTTTAAAAGATTTAATAAGATACACAAATCATCAAAAGTTTTATTAAACATTGCTTTTAATGATCAT